>ENA-OQET01000283-OQET01000283.1-human-gut-metagenome-genome-assembly--contig:-NODE-283-length-28189-cov-4.041586_pt1 | contig 28189 bp, 30 predicted proteins | sample MGYA00242800_ERZ504645 | MGnify/ENA primary metagenome ERZ504645 (study PRJEB26092, sample SAMD00036308) | human gut metagenome | host: Homo sapiens | study: EMG produced TPA metagenomics assembly of... | reverse complement strand
AATAACCCTTGTAAGAGCTAAACGGAAACCTTCTTCATGTGTTCCTCCTTCATGTGTATTAATATTATTACAGAAAGAGTAAATATTTTCTTGATAACCATCATTATATTGCATTGAAACTTCAATCTTAATATCATTTTGCATATCTTCTACATAAATGATTTCATCATGAATTGGTGTTTTATTTTTGTTGATATAAGCAACATATTCCTTAATACCACCTTCATACATATAATCATGTTCACGATTTTGTCCATCTCTTAAATCAGTTAAACTAATTCTTAATCCCTTATTTAAGAAAGCAAGTTCTCTAATTCTTTGTCTTAAAACTTCATAATCATAAGTTGTTGTTTCTTTAAAGATTTCAGCATCTGCTTTAAAAGTAACCTTTGTTCCTTGCTTATCAGTAGGTCCTAATTCTTTTAATGGTGCAACTGGTGTCCCACCATTTTCAAATCTTTGATAGTATTCTTTTCCATCACGATAAACATTGACTTCTAGCCATGAAGATAAGGCATTAACAACAGAAGCACCTACACCATGCAATCCACCGGAAACTTTGTAGCCTCCGCCACCAAATTTACCACCAGCATGTAAAACAGTAAAAATTGTTTCAACTGTTGATTTACCTGTCTTAGCGTGTTTTCCAGTTGGCATTCCACGACCATCATCAATAACTTCAACTACATCGTCATCTTTCAAAATTACTTTAATATGACTTGCATACCCTGCTAAAGCTTCATCGATTGAGTTATCAACAATTTCCCAAACCAAATGATGTAACCCTCTAGATGATGTTGTACCAATATACATACCTGGTCTTTTTCTAACAGCTTCTAATCCTTCTAATACTTGGATATCTGACTCATCATAGCTATGTTGTACTTTATTTTCTTCTGCCATCATTTTTCCTCCCTATGATTAATATTAATTTTCTTAGCTTCTTTAATAACATGATGTTCTATTCCATCTATTGATGTTGTTGTAATAAACGTTTGAATACGATTATTTAAAATATCTAAAAGTTTTGTTTTTCTTTGATCATCTAATTCTGATAAAACATCATCTAATAAAAGAATAGGATATTCTCCAATTTCTTCTTTTATTAATTCTATTAAAGCTATTTTCATACTTAAAACGATTGTTCTTTGTTGACCTTGAGAAGCAAACTGATGTGCACTCTTATTATCAATAAAGATCTTCATATCTTCCTTATGAATTCCATAATAAGTACTTAAATATCTTAAATCTCTTTCAAATCCTTTTTGATAAAGTTTTAAAATATCTTCTTTATTAACATCTTTAATAAAACATTCATATTGCAATTCAACGATCTCATGACAATTTGCAATATTTAAATAAATATCTTTTACTTTTAAAGATAAACGTTCGATAAAATTATTTCTTTTTTCAATAATCTTAATTTGAACTTCAGCTAATTGCTCATCTAAAGTTTCTAGATATTCATCATATTTACCTCTTCTTTGATTCAATAATTTAAGATACTGATTTCTTTCCTTTAATAATCGATTATACTTAGTAAGATAAAAAACATAAATTGGTGAGATTTTAGATAACTCCAAATCTAAAAACTTTCTTCTAATACTCGGAGAACCTTTAACCAATGATAAATCATCTGGTACAAAGACAACCGCATTTAAATAACCTACATAATCTGAAATCTTTAAAATATCTTTTCCATCTGCTTTTGCTTTTTTTTGATTCCTTAGATAAAATAAGTTCTAATTGATGCATTCTTTCATTAGAAAAAACATTTCCTTTTACTTTTGCAAAGTCATGATCAAATCGAATCATTTGATCATTGATATGTGTTCTAAAAGATTTACAGACAGATAATAAATAGATTGCTTCAATAATATTCGTTTTCCCTTGAGCATTCCCACCAATTAAAATATTAATTCCTTGATCAAACTCAATAAAAAAATGATTATAATTTCTAAAATCAGTCAGTTCTAAATTATTGATGCGCATTTATACAATAAAAATTTCCTTCAAATTCAACTTGGTCACCATCATGAAGCTTTTTTCCTCTTCTAAGTTCCACTTCACCATTGACCTTTACTTGACCATCTTTAATAATCATTTTTGCTTCAATCCCACTAGATACAAGATTAACAAATTTTAAAAATTGATCTAATTTAATATATTCATCTTTAATTGGTATTTCTTTCATACTTAACCTTCTTTTCTCTATAATTGTACTAAGTTAGTATATCATAAAAATCATAAAAATTCAAAATATTGCGCTATATTCGCTATTTTTATTTACGAATAGAAAAATACTTTTTTGATAAAAAAGCTCTTAAAATAAAAATTACTCCCCAAATAAACAATTAAAAGGAAAATTTACAAAAAAAAGAAGCTTTCGCTTCTTAATATGTTCTAACTGGTAAAACAAGTTGTAATAATTCATCAGAATCAAAATCTTTAACGATGAATGGTTTCATTTCTCCAGTGAATAATATTTTTATTTTATCACCACTAAATGATTTAATAGCATCACTTGCATATTTACAACTAAATGAAATAGTAAGTGGTTCTCCTTTATAGAAAGAAGAAGCTAAATTTTCTTCCACTGAACCAATTTCTTGTTGATATGAAGATAAAATAACTTGTTCATTAGACATATCTAATTTCACAATATTATTTTGTTCATTTAATAATAATGAAACACGGTCAATCGCATTTAATAAATCAGCTCTATTAATATCTAATTCATAATCAAATTCTAAAGGAATCAATCGAGCTGTATCAGGATAAGATCCATCAATTAAACGTGTTTGAATAATATTTTTATCAAACACAAATAATACTTTACGTTCAGATACATATAATTCAATAAGTTCATCTTTTTCAATAATCTTACTAATTTCATCTAAACTTAATTTAGGAATCGTAATATTAAAAGTCACATCTTCATCAATAGAAATAATCTTTTTAGCTAAACGATAACTATCAGTAGCAACAACTTCTAAAACATGATCATGCGCTTTAAAATTGATACCAGTTAAAATAGGTCTTGTTTCTTTATCACTAGCAGCAAACTTTGTTTCTCCAATAATATCTTTTAATACAAGAGCATTCATCATAAAATGAGTTCCTGTTTTACTTAAATCAATACGTGGATATTCAATAGCATCAGTACCATTTAAGCTGTATTCAATTTGACTTCCTTTAATACGAGTAAGTAAACCATCAATAATTTCAATTTCAATATCATCACTATTGATCTTTCTTACAATATCAAAGATATAACGACTATTTAAAACAACTGCTCCTTCTTTAAGGATTACTAAATCATCATCTTCATCAATAATTGTTTGAATAGTGATATCACTATCACTTCCTGTTAAGATAAGTTGATGAGCTTGTAAATCAAATTTAATCCCTGTTAAAACAGGTAAAGGACTACGAACAGATACAGCTCTTGTTGCTTTAGCAAGTGCGTTTAATAATTTTATTCTTTTAATTCTAAAATGCATATTTGCCTCCTGTTATTTATATATTTAAAAATAAGTCATTATTACTATTAGCATGTGAACAATGTGCATAAATGTAAAATATGTTGATTTTATCAATGTTTTTTATATGAATATCAATGTGCACATATTGTTGATATTAGTCACTACATTGTGCCTAACTTTTGTTTAAGTTTATCTACAGCGAGTTTATAATCTGGATCTTTTTTGATTTTTGTTTCTACTCTTTTACAAGCTTTCATAACTGTAGAATGGTCTCGATTGGAAAAAGTTGTTCCAATTTCACTAAAAGTAATATCCAAAAGTTCCCTCATTAAATACATACATATTTCACGAGGTGTTACCAAGTTTCTCGTTCTATTTTTAGAAATAATTTGACTAATGGTTAAATAATAGAATTCAGCGGTTGTTTTTAAAATGAATTCTTTTGTTAGTGGTTCTTGTGCTTTTTTTATAGTTTTTTGATCTTTAAAGACTTCAGATGCAAAATTCATATCTATGTAATTAGTTGATTCCATGATACTACAGAAGAATAGTCGTTTTAATTGACCTTCTAAAGAACGAATATCATTACAATAATTCATAACCATGAAGTCTAAAACATCATCTGTAATAACTAAATCTGTATTACCTAGATTTTCTATTTTCTTCTCTAAAATTGCCTTTGCTGTTTCAAATTCAGGTGGATCTATTCCAAAAGATAGACCTGATTTAAAACGACTAATTAAACGTTCTTCAATTCCTTGAAGTTCATCAGGCATTTTATCACTTGTAATAACAATTTGATGATTGTTATTAATGATTTCATTAAATATATGGAAGAACATCTCACTACTTTTTTCTTTTCCAAATAAAAATTGAATATCATCAATTAATAAAATATCAAGATTTCTATAATAACTATAAATCTCATCTGTTGTATTTGTTTTTATAGAATTAATAATTTCATCCACAAAATCCTTAGAAGTAATATATCTTACTAATAAATTAGGATTTGTTTCTTTTGCTTTATTTCCAATAGCATTTAATAAATGTGTTTTTCCAAGCCCTGGATGACTATATAAAAATAAAGGATTAAAGTTCATACCAGGTTTAGTTGATACAAGTAAAGCAGCATTTTGTGCCATACGGTTTGAATTTCCTACGATAAAATTAGCAAATGTCATATCAGGATGAAGATGACTATCGATTTTAGGAACCTTTTTTTGTTTAGATTTTTTATATTCTTCTACTTCTAATACTTTGATTTTTATTGGTTTAGAAAAAGAATTAGAAAGAATAGATTCTATTTCTGCTCGTTTTTCTAAAATAGCATCAATATTCCATTTTAATTCAGTGGTGATAATAACTTGATTATCTTCAATTTCTTCTAGAGTTGCAGGTTTAAATAGTGAGTCCAAGATGATCTTATCATCAACTATTTTATTTTTTTCTAAAGTTTCTACACAAGATGACCAGATTTTGTTTAAATCTTGCACAATTTTCAACTCCCTTTCGACTCAATTATATAAAAGATGTGAACTCTTTTAAAGGAAAAATACTGTCTGCACAATAGCTTCACAATTTTATTCACAAAAAAAGTGTGAAATATCAATCATTTAGAGTACTTATTCACATTATTCACAACTTCATTTTTCGCTATGAATTTTATTAAATGTGAACTTAGTGCATATTGTATAGAATAAAAAACAATGTGCACATAGGTGTTCACAATAAAAAATACGCTGATATCAGCGCATTTTTTACTAATTCACACATATGAATAACTCGATTCACCACGTGAATAAGCATGTGCAAAACTTGTCGAAATATAAAATTTAACAAAAAATGAATATTCACAATGTGAATTTTAAGAAAAATTGCGATTTTTCCTAGAAAAATAGAAGAATTGTAAAATAAAGGTTAAGATGAAATAATATTCACTTTAGGATGTGAATATCTAAAATAAAGAGTTTATTCACATTAGATTAGTGACTATTTTGAATATATTGTATAAATATTGATACAAAAGTACGTAAATACTTAGAAGTGCACACTTGATTTTAGGGGAAAAACAAGGATTTATAAGGAGTTGGAGGAAAATGTGAATAAGTTTTTTATGAGTTTTAAAGAAATTTACATGTTGTCGTACGTACTTGATTGAAAAATGTTCACAAATAATGTGCATTTAATAAGAGTTATGCTTAGTGATGTTACTTTTTTTGATAAAAGTAATTATTTTTATACAATTTTCTATCTATTTCGATATATCACAAGATGTGAATAATAAATTTAAATTCACAGTAAAGAGAATTTTTCTAAATTAAAAAAGTTCACAAAAAAATGTGCAAATAATCATTAGATATTGTTATTCTTATTATTTGTCATCATTAAAAATAATGAATTTAAGAGTAGAAATATAGAATTTAGAATTGACTTGTCACAATAATTCCTATAAGATATAGGAGCATATGTTATTTGTATAAAAAGATAAAAATTTTGGAGGTGTAAAATATGAAAAGAACATATCAACCAAATAAAAGAAAAAGAGCAAAAACTCATGGTTTTAGAGCTAGAATGGCAACTGTTGGAGGAAGAAAAGTAATCGCACGTCGCCGTAAAAGAGGAAGAAAAGTATTAACTGCTTAATGTAAAATCCACTTTTTCGGTGGATTTTTTTCTAAAATTTTATGAAAAAAGAATTTAGAGTAAAAAGAAATGAAGATTTTAGCAAGATTATTGCTAGAAAAAAGAGTTTTGCGAATTCTTGTTTTATTATTTATAAAGATGAAAATCAAATTGGGCATGGACGTGTTGGTATTTCAGTAAGCAAAAAATTAGGAAACGCTGTTACTAGAAATAAAATAAAAAGACAGTTACGTATGATGATTCAAGAATGTTTTCATTTTGATGAAGAAGTTGACTATATTGTAATTGTAAGAAAAAATTTCTTAAATCATACATATATAGAAAATAAAAAAGAATTAGAGTACTTGTATAAAAAAGTGAAGAGAAAGGAGATCAGCAAATGATCTTAGATAACAAAACTAAAAAATATTTTAAAATTATTTGTTTAGTTTTATTTGTTGTAGCCTTAACTGGATGTACAGCAAACTTAGATTCAAGTGGTAAATTAATTGCGAAAAGAGCAATTAACTTAAATACACCTTGGACTATGAAATCAGGGATTTTTGATTTCTTATTAGTTATCCCTATTTCAAAGAGTATTATTTATTTAGGAGACGTTTTATTAAATAATATTGCTTTAGGTGTTATCTTAATTACTATTTTAATTAATATCATTATTTTACCAATTATGATTAAATCAACTGTTTCTCAACAAAAGATGCAATTGATTCAACCAGAAATGGAAAGAATTCAAAATAAATATAAAGGAAGAAAAGATCAAACTTCTCAAATGAGAATGTCTGCTGAAATTCAAGCTTTATATAAGAAAAATGATATTAGTATGTTGGCTTCGTTTACAACATTCTTAACATTACCTATTATGTTTGCAATGTGGCAAGCGGTTCAACGTATTGAAATTTTATATCAAACAAATATGTTTGGAATCAACTTAGGTGCTAAACCTATTGATCACGTATTTAAGTTTGAAATAGCTTATATTGTATTACTTGCCATTGTTGCTTTAACTCAATATTTTGCGATGAAAATCAATACAATCATGTCAAGAAGAAATCCAAAATATAGAGAAACATCACAAATGCAATCAATGAACATGATGAATAATTTCATGACATTATTTATCATTTACTTTGCAGCAATTATGCCTGCAGCAATGTCACTTTATTGGATGACAACAAACATTATTACAATTGTTAGAACATGGTATATTTATATTTACCATGTTGAAAAAGCACAAAAAGAAGTTGATCAAGCAAATACAAATTATTTAACAAAGAGACAAAATAAGAATAAATAGAGGTATAAATATGAAAACATATACTGCAAAAACAGTTGAAGATGCTGTTAATAAAGCATGCCTTGATTTAGGTGTTACAGTTGATCAATTAAATTATGAAGTTACTTTAGAAACTAAAGGTTTATTTAGTAAGAAAGCTGAAATTTCTTGTTGGACAGTAGAAATGGTTCAAGAATATATTGAAAGCTTTATTAGAAAGATTTTAACTGATATGGAGTTTGAAGTTGAAACAATTTCTTATGTTCAAGATGGAAGAATTTATTGTAATATTAATACAAGTAATAATTCTATTTTGATTGGTAAAGCTGGAGTTATTTTAAGAGCTATTAACTTAATTGTGAAAAATGCTGTGAGTACAACATTTAAAAAACGTTTAGAAGTAAGTGTTGATATCAATGGTTATAAAGAAGAACGTTATAAAAAAGTTGCAAGTATGGCAAGACGTTTTGGTAAAACAGTTTTAAGAACAAAAGCTGATTTAAAATTGGATCCTATGCCTGCAGATGAAAGAAAAGTGATGCATCAAGAAATTGCAAAGATGGATCATTTAAAAACTGAATCTAAAGGTGAAGGAAAAAATAGATATATGACAATCTCATATGTAGATTAAGCCGCTTATGCGGTTTTTTCTTTAGGGAGGAAATAATGGAAAATTTAATTTTTAGTTTAAATGCGACGGTTCCTGTTTTTGCGATGATTATATTAGGGATGTTATTTAAAAAAATAGGAATTTATTGATGATGTTTTTGCTTCTAGAATTGAATAAGTTTGTATTTTTAATTCCCTTACCTGTATTGTTATTTAAAGATCTAGCTACTTTAGATTTTAATACAATATGGGATACGAAGTTTGATTTTATTTTGCTTTTTTCATTACAATTTTAAGTATTTAATTGTTACTTTACTTTCATTTTTTATTAAAGAATAAACAAAATCAAGGGGAATTTATTCAAGCAAGTTATCGTAGTTCGGCAGCTTTACTCGGTATTGCCTTGATTCAAAACGTCTATGGAAAAGCAACCATGGCGCCTTTAATGATTATTGGGAGTGTCCCTTTATATAATATTATGGCCGTTGTCGTCCTTTCTTTCTTTTCACCAGAAAGAAAAGGATTAAGTAAAGAAGTTTGGCTTAAAACAATCAAAGGAATTTTAACAAACCCAATACTTATTGGTATCGTTGTTGGTATTTTATGGTCCTTACTTCATTTACCAATGCCAACGATGTTAGATAAGACCGTGACTTCGATTGGAAATGTAGCGACACCTCTAGGACTTATGGCAATGGGAGCAACTTTTAATTATAAAGAAGCCCTTGGGGATTTAAAACCTGCTTTATGTGCCTCATTCATTAAATTATTTGGCTTCTGTGCAATGTTTCTACCACTTGCCATCTATTTAGGGTTCCAAGGAGAACAGCTCATAGCCATCCTTGTAATGCTTGGATCAGCAACTACAGTTTCATGTTTTGTTATGGCAAAAAGTATGGGACATACAGGAATACTTACCAGCACAGTCGTGATGTTAACAACCATCTTTAGTGGATTTTCTATAACAATGTGGCTTTATATTTTAAAAGGAATGGGACTTCTTTAGAGGCTGTAACGAAATAAAATATTGATATAGTCCAGCAAAAAAAACAATGTTGCCAGTATTATACTGATGTACATTGTCTTTTTTTTGTAGTGTGCCGGGCATGGCACTAGATAAACCAACCACAGGTATTTACCGCCAAGTGTAATGAACCACAAGTTGTTGTCAGTGATGATAAGGATAAAGGAAGTGATGTAGTGATTCCTTTGAGCGTACGAACAGACTTCACAAGAAGAGGATTGAAAAATACAAAAATGGAATTTCTCGTTGTATATTTGGGTTATAATTTGAGAAAATATCATAAATATAGATTGAAGAAAGAAAAATCAACACAATCAAAAGGTCTTCTTAACTAAAAAGTATGTACTTACAAATAAATAAAAAGTATATAAAAATCAGGTTACATCTCGCTAAAATAGCTGAAGATGTTTTTTTATACGAAAAACAAAGAAAAAGAAGCTAAACGAAACGAAATTAACTTCTTAAAAAATTATTTCGTTACAGTCTCTTTTATTTTTACAATAAATGGACATAATATATATGTATTAATAAATAATAACAATAATTATTACTATTTATATTGACGATTCTAATTTTTAGCGATATGATAAACACATAAGTTAGCAAGAGCTAACTAAGGAGGAGATTATATGTCATTAATTAATAAAGAAGTAAATGATTTTGAAGTTCAAGCATTTCAAAATGATGAATTTAAAACAGTTAAAAAAGAAGATATTTTAGGAAAATGGAGTGTATTTTTCTTTTATCCAGCAGATTTTACGTTTGTTTGCCCTACTGAATTAGAAGATTTATCAAACAAATATGAAGAATTTAAAAAAGTAGATTGTGAAATCTATTCAGTATCTACTGATACTCATTTTGTTCATAAAGCATGGCATGATAGTTCAAAACGTATTTCTAAAATTGAATACCCTATGTTAGCAGATCCTACTCATGCCTTATCAAAAGATTTTGAAGTATTAATTGAAGAAGACGGTTTAGCTGAAAGAGGTACATTTGTTGTTAATCCTGAAGGTAAAATTGTGGCTTATGAAGTCAATGCTGGTAATGTTGGTCGTAATGCAGACGAGTTATTGAGAAAAGTGCAAGCTTGCCAATTTGTTTATACTCATGGAGATGAAGTATGTCCAGCAAAATGGGAACCAGGTAAAGAAACATTAAAACCAAGTTTAGATCTTGTAGGACAATTATAGTTTATGGAACAAACAATTTATGATGCCATTGTTATAGGTGGAGGGCCTGCAGGTTTAACTGCAGCTCTTTATTTAGCAAGAGCAAATAATCGTGTTCTTGTTATTGAAAAAGAAACATTTGGTGGACAAATTACTATTACATCTGATGTTGTTAATTATCCTGGTATTTTAAAAACAAGTGGAAAAGAATTGACAGAATCGATGAGACAACAAGCTCAAAATTTTGGAGCTGAGTTTGTGTTAGCTGAGGTTCAAAAGATTGAAGATGATGGGGATTTTAAACAAGTAAAAACGACAAGAGGAACATTTAAGTGTTTTGGTATTGTTATAGCGACAGGTGCTCACCCAAGAAAAGCAGGTTTTATTGGTGAAGAAGAATTTAAAGGGCATGGTATTGCCTACTGTGCAACATGTGATGGTTCATTTTTTGAAGGAAAAGAAATATTTGTTGTAGGTGGTGGCTATGCTGCTGCAGAAGAAAGTGTTTTTCTTACCAGATATGCAAAACATGTCACTATTTTAATAAGAGAAGATGACTTTAGTTGTGCTTCTTCTATTGCTTCGTTAGCCAAAAAATCATGAAAAGATAACTGTTTATACAAATGTTGAAGTACTTGAAGTCAGTGGTCATACGTATTTAGAATCTTTAAAGTATCATAATAAAAAAACAAATGAAGTGATTGAATATCATGCAAATGAAAATGATACTTTTGGTGTTTTTGTCTTTGCGGGTTATCAACCGAATACATCTCTTGTAAAAGATATTGTAGAACTCAATGAATCTGGTTATATCGTTACTGATCAAAATCAAAAAACAAATAAAGAAGGTATCTATGGAGCTGGTGATGTTTGTATTAAAGAATTGCGTCAAGTCGTTACAGCGGTAAGTGATGGTGCAAAAGCAGCCACATCATTAGAAAAATATGTTGAAAAAATGCATCAAAAAACGGGAATAATACCAAAAAATTCCTCAAGTAAAAAAGGAAGAACAGGTAACTGTTAATAACGATTCATTACTTGATGAACACATGCTTTCACAATTACAAGCTGTTTTTTCACGTATGGAAAATCCAATTATTCTTAAATTATTACTCAATGAAAGTACGTTATCCAATGAATTAAAAGGATATATGGAAGCATTAGCATTACAAACCGATAAAATAAAAATAGCTATAGAAAAAACAAATCAAGAGATTCCTTCTGTCAATATTTGTTTAGAAGATGGTACATGGAGTGGCTTAACTTTCCATGGTGTACCTGGTGGACATGAATTCACCTCTTTCATTCTAGGAATTTATAATGTTGCAGGACCAGGACAAAAGATAGAACAAACTTATTTAGAAAGAATAGATAAAATAAATAAAGAGATTAATATAAAAATTATAGTTTCTTTATCTTGTACGATGTGTCCAGAACTCGTTACTTCAGCTCAAAGAATAGCTTCGTTAAATAAACAAATAACAACGGAGGTCTATGATATTCAACACTTTAAACAACTTAAAGATCAATATCAAATCATGTCAGTACCATGCATGGTTATTAATGATCAAAAAGTCGTTTTTGGAAAAAAGAATATCGAACAAATTTTAGAAATCATTGAAAATGTATAAATAAACGAGCAATGCTCGTTTTTTTATTGTGCTGTCGTTTCTGAGGGTTCAATCGTTGTTTCAGGTTGAGTTGGTTCAGTATTTGGAGTTGTTTCAGGGGGTTGTTTCTGGAACTTGTTCCACTTTCATTGTACCAACAGCAATAATTGCTTCATGACCTTTATAATAACTCTTAGCTTCTTTTTTCTTTGAAAGCAATTTACCATCTTTATCATAAACCAAACGATAAGAAACAGCTCTTCCCCCATTTGATCCAGCTTGTTTAGTTACTTGTTGTCCTTCAGGAATAGTTGCATCATTTTCATATTTAGTATTATAAGCAACATCCCCTGTTCTTTCACTTGTAAACTTCACGTAACTTCCATCAACATTAGTTCCAATAATTTTACATGTTAATTTGCTATTAGCATAACTTGCTTCAATCTTAATAGGGTAATCTCTATTATTTTTAAACTTAAAATCAGGACCACCCCAAGAAACAGTAGCATCTCTACCAATAGGTACATAACTAGAAATATAAGTATGATTTGTTCTTTCAGTCACTTCTAAATTAGATAAAACAACAGCATTATATAATGTTGAAGAAGTTTGACAAACGCCTCCCCCAACTTCTTGAACAGTTTCGCCATTTAAATAAGCTCCTGCTTCACCAAAACCATTTTCTTTAGTTCTTTTTCCTACTGTTTTATTGTAAGAAAATTCTTCACCAGGAAGTAAAATCACATTACACTTTTCACCAGCAAGTCTGACATTGTTTTTTCTTACAGAAGAACCACTTACTGATGTTGTATATTCACCTAAAACATCTTTAAATAAATTCTTTTCTAAATCTTCTTTAGTAATACTTGGAACAATAGCTTTTGCTTTAACTTCAAATTCTTTTCCTTCTTTAGCTTTATTAAAAGCACTTATTGAATCATCTAAATCATATTTAGCACCATATTGTTCAGCTACAATTTTATAATCATTATTTTTATCTAAAGTCGCATTTTTACCTTCCTTAGATAAAGTCTTATAAATTGTTTTCATTACACTTTCATCTTCTGAAACAGATGAAGGTTTAATCTTTAAAGTTTTATTAAAATCATATTCATTTAAAGCAGTTTGAATTGTGTTATAAACATCTTTTTGTTTAACTGCTTCACCACTTTTACCTTTAGTAAAGATAACTTTTGTTTTTTCAACTTTATAAGTAGTAGGTACTAAAGTTGAATAATCTAAAATACCTGATTTTTTAATTTCTTTATTAAGTTTCTTTTGATCTTTAATATCTATAGAAATATTTTCATTATGTTTTAATAAATAATGATAACCTTTAGTAAAGAAATTATTATATTTCTTTTGAATATCATTAACTTGATCTTTAATGTTAACTTTAACATTATCTTTCATATCAATTTGATATTTTTGATCATTCATTTCAAGATTTAATAATAATTGATCTTGATCTTTTTGATACTTATTTTCAAGTTTAGAAATGACCTCTTCTTTAGACATATTATTAACCTTTATGCCATTAATTGTCATATTTTTAATAAACCCTTTACCTGATGCTAGAAAACATAAAATGATATAAATAACCAATATAACTCCTATAACAGCACCTCCGATTATAGGAACTTTTTTATTCAGCTTTTTCATTTTTTCACCCCTATTTGTAAATAATAATATATGATTAAAATATAGAAATCAATCGAAAAAAATCATATATCAAAAATAAAAAATATTTGTTATAATGAGGGAGTTATTTATTGATAAAATCAACAAATTAAGATAGTATCAAGAAGAAAGGTGGTATGAAAATGAATGATGATATCATTGTTGCAGTAGCAACATCAAGACTAGAAGCAGCAATTTCAATTATCCGTTTATCAGGAAAAGATGTTATTGCATTTGTTCAACAGTTTTTTACAGGAAAGATTATAAATAAAGAGAGTCATACCATTACATACGGTTATATAAAAGATAATGGTGAAAAAATAGATGAAGTATTAGTAAATATCTATCGTGGGAAAAGAACTTTTACTGGAGAAGAAATGGTTGAAATTAACTGTCATGGTGGTGTTTATATTACAAATAAAGTAGTTGATCTTTGTTTACATCATGGAGCAAGACTGGCAGAACGTGGTGAATTTAGTAAACGTGCTTTTTTAAATGGACGTATTGACTTATCACAAGCAGAAGCTATTAGTGATATTATTACAGCTAAAAATAGTTATGCTTCTTCTCTTGCTTTAAAAGGTATTCAAGGAAGTATTAGTCATTTTATTAAAGATTTAAAAGAAGATTTAATTCAAATCATTACGCAGATTGAAGTCAATATTGATTATCCTGAATATGAAGATGTAGAAGAATTAACAGCAGATAAGCTTTTACCAATGTCTACTTCTTTAATTGAAAAGATGAATAAAATCATTGAAGATTCTAAAAATATTAAATTATTAAAAGATGGTATTCAAACTGCTATCATTGGTAAACCCAATGTTGGTAAATCTAGTTTATTAAATGCGATGTTAAAAGAAGAAAAAGCAATTGTCACAAATATCGCTGGAACAACAAGAGATGTCGTTGAAGGATCAGTGACAGTAGATGATATTTTATTAAATATGATCGATACAGCAGGAATTAGAGAAACAGATAATATTGTAGAAAGTCTTGGGGTTGAAAAATCAAAAGAAATGATTAAAAAAGCAGATCTTGTTTTATTAGTTATTGATGGAAGTAAAGAACTTGATCAAGAAGATCAAAAGTTACTTGAACTTACAGAAGATACAAATCGTATTATTATTATTAATAAAGCAGATTTAGGTAAGAAAGTTGATTTAGAAGGAATTGAAATATCAGCAAAAGAACAAGATATTTTAGCGCTTACTAAAGAAATTAAAAAGAAATTTAATTTAGGATTTATGAGTAATCAAGAAGAATATTATCTTACAAATGCAAGACAAACACAATTATTAGAAAAAGCAGCTTCTTCTTTACAAATAGCAATTGATGCGATGAAGATGTCTATACCATCAGATCTTATTGTAGAAGATCTTTATGATAGTTGGTCTTGTTTAAAAGAAATATTAGGAGAACAAGCAAAAGAGGATTTATTAGATGAACTCTTTAAACGCTTTTGTATAGGTAAATAAGATGAATACGAATGAAATATTAGCACAAAGATTTTATAGATTCTTTAAGTATACAAGGAATATTGCTTTAATATCATTTATTGTTTTCTTTATATTAAATGCAATTAATACAGGAAATAGTATTCTTTATTGGATTTGTTATGGATGTTTAATGGTTTCTATTGTAGGAGCAATGCAATCAGTTTTGTTGTATGTTCTTTCAAAGTATTATAAAAATAAGGGGTAAATAGATGGAAAAAGTATTTCAACAAATTGATAACTTATTTGTTAATGGGGTTATAAATGGGGTTATTTCTATTATTATTGCAGGTATTGTTTTAATAGCTGTTAATAAACTTTTAAATAAGTTTATTAAAAAGAAATGGCCTGATAATTATGTTTTACAAAAAAGAATTAAAAAGATTATTCTCATTACAATCTTTTTAGCAATTATATGTGGTGAAGTGAAGTTTTTAAAATCATTTGCGACTGCCCTACTTGCATCTGGAGGAATCGTTGCCGTAGTTATTGGACTTGCCAGTCAAGAAGCTGCAGGTAATCTTATTAATGGTGCCATGATTATGGCTTATAAGCCTTATAAGATTGGTGATTTTATTGTTGTTACAGGGCATAATGTTAGAGGAACTGTTATTGATATTTCACTTAGACATAGTGTTATTGAAACATTAGAAAAAACGCAAATGATTGTTCCTAATGATATTATGAATAAAGCAATTATTGAAAATATTTCACAAATCGAACATGTTAAAGCAAATTATCTTTATATCGATATTTCTTATGAAAGTGATATAGATCAAGCAATCAAAGTGATTCAAGATCTTGTTGTAAAACATCCTTTATTCATCGATGGAAGAAAAGATAAAAAAGATCCTTTAGTACCAGTTATTGTTTCTGATTTAAAAGATAGCAGTATTCAATTAAGAGCAACAATCACTAGTGAAGATAATGTACAAGGTTTTCAAATGCTGGCAGATATTCGTAAAGATTTAGTCACTGAATTTAAAAAGGAAGGTATTGAAATACCTTACCCTCATATGCATATTGTAAAATAGTTTAAAAAAGGAGAAAACATGGATTATCGTGTTATTCTCCTTTTCTTTTTATAAGAACTGTTAAAGTATTTATAATATACAGAAAAATGGTATAGAATAAAATATAAATATATTAAAATTTCAAGAAGATATTTTATTTTAAATACTTTTCTATGTACTTTCTGTAGCCGTCTTCTAGAATTTTAAAATCACAACTGTTATCAGTTAAAATTTGTTTATGATTGTTTATAACCATTTCGTATATTTTATGTGCTTTTTTTTGAATTCGTTTTGCGTTATCTATACAAAATCTAAACTCTTTATTAAGTAATATTTTATATTTCTCATCGGAAATATCTTTAATCACCAATTTATTAAGACACGTTTCAGGAACTGGAATCATATAATTAAATCTTAAAGAACCTTTAATTACTTTTTTATCACTAGGTACTTTTATTAAAATATTTGCTTCTTGTTTTTTTGAAAATGATGATACAGAAACATAATAATGGATATCATTAATTTTCATTACGGCTCCAAAGGCAAATTTATTATGATCAGAATACTTAATATTTGGTACCTTTGTAATTCCTCTTTTTTGTTTTTCATATTGTTGAAGAAATTTTATATATTTTTCATCTATGCGATAGAAATCCATTTTTATCCTCCCAATGTATAACAAAACAGGAAGATAAAACTAATCTTCCTGTAAATTAAAGAATTCGCATTTTAAGCTGCGAAGCACTTAAATTAAAGGTTCACATTTAAAGTAGTGAAGCACTTAAATTAAAGGTTTGCACTCAAAGTAGCAACGCACTTAAATCGAACAAATATCTTTGTTCATATATATTATATGCATTTATTTAAAAAATATCAATCTCATTTTTTAATATTAATTTGTTTATTTATAAATCCTGTTATCCATTTTTTTAGTAGAATTTATTATCCTATTAATAATCTCTCCATACCTCTTACCTATCTTGTTAATAATCTGTAAACAGCCCTTATTTTTCAACAAAAAAAGGACACAAGACAGGTTCTCGTATTACCTGTTTTGTATCCTTTTTTGTGGCTATAAATTATTACTAATTTTGTAAACAGTATTTGTCACAAATTAACAATTTCTTTGATTATCCCCATACTTCTTCAGCAATTTCTTTAACAAGTTTAAGTTTAGCCCATTGTTGTTCTTCTGTTAATTTGTTACCAATTTCACATGAAGCAAAACCACATTGAGGACTTAAATAAAGACGTTCTAAAGGAATATATTTAGTAGCTTCATAGATTCTTCTTTTAACAAGTTCTTTATCTTCTAAATCAGGTTTCTTTGTTGTAATAAGACCTAAAACAACTTTCTTATCTCCTGATACTTTCTTTAATGGAGCAAATCCACCAGAACGATGATCATCATATTCTAAGAAATAAGCATCTACATTTTCTTCACCAAAGAGTAAATCAGCTACACCATCATAAGCTCCTGAACTAAAGTAAGTAGAATGATAATTTCCTCTACATACATGAGTATTAATTGTTAGATCTTCAGGTGCACGTGCAACAACTTTATTATTTAAATCTAATAATAGTTGTTTATATTTTTCTAATGCTTCTCCCTTTCTTCCTGTTAAACTTACAGCAAGTTCAGGATTAACCATACCACCCCATACACAATCATCAAATTGTAATTGACGGCATCCAGCGTGATAAATTTCTTGAACAAATTCATTGTATGCTTTAACAACATCGTCAGCAAAAGCTTCTTCACTACCATAGAAACCTAATGTTTTATCTAATAAATCAGCTCCTGTAAAGAAAGCATAGAATTGACCAGGTGATGGAATTGTTTGTTTAGCAACTGTATTTTCATCTTCTAATGCTTTTACAAATTTAAAGTGTTCAACAAAAGGATGATCTTTACATGATACCTTTCCTGTCATATAAGTATCATCAATCATAGCTGCTTCTCCATCAAACGTTTGATTTCCATCTACAGTCTTTTTATGTTCAACCCCTTCAAATCCCCACATAAAGTCTAAATGCCAAGTAGAACGTCTAAATTCACCATCTGTGATGGTTTGATAACCTAATTCTTTAAGTTTATTTACAAGTTCTACAATACATTCATCTTCTACTTTAGTAAGTTCTTCTTTAGTTATATTATTTAATTCATAATTTTTTCTAGCTTCTTTTAATCTTTCAGGACGTAAAAAACTTCCTACAAATTCATATCTATTTAATTGACTCATATCATTCATTCCTTTCAAACTATGACATTATTTTATCAATCAAATAACTATTTTAAAAATACAAATAAACATCAGTTAGATATAGTTCTAAACTATATCAATATTTGTGCATCATGCACAAATGTATACAGTATTCTCATGACTTCAACACATATAATTTTTAAACTTTCTTACATATAATATAAGTAACAAAAGGGATACAAAATATTAAGGAGGAACAAAATCATGTGTGTAAATTACTATTCATATTTAACAACTAACCAAGCAGATGTACAACCAGGATGGGCTAAGAAAGACAGATTCGATTCAAGCAACACAACATTATCAAAAATTAAAAATCACGTTGTTAAAAACTATTTCTCTAAACTATTTAAATAATATATAATAATACGAAAAACCTGCGCGAGATGCAGGTTTTTTAGTAGTTAAATTACTATTCATCATTTTTTATTTCTTCTAATAAACTTTCCATACGATAATCAAAACATTCTTTTAATTCACATTCCCAAATTACAATAACTTTAATATCCATTTGTTCTAATTGTTTGTAGTGTTTAATATCATTTTGTATATTTTTATTAAATTTATTAATCCAAAATTCTTGATTTGTTTTAGGAATATAGGCATAGTTACAATTGTAATGATGATGCCAAAAACAACCGTTAATAAAAATAGCAACATTATATTTTGATATGTATATATCTGGTGTTCCAGGTAAAGTTTCAACATTTTTTTGATATCTATACCCTTTATGATAAAGATACTTTCTTACTTTAAGTTCAATAGAAGTATCTTTACTTTTAATTCTAGACATATTGTAAGATCTTTGTTTTGAAACCATAATATTACCTCTGATTATTTTAAGTATTATAACATAAAAGTTACTGTATAATATACATAATAATTAGATAACATATTACATTATTATAAATTAATTTCAATATAAGAATTTCAAATGTTTTACATGTAAAAATTGAATTCTATACAACAAATATAAACAACATAAAAAGATATCGCTCATTACCTTCGAACAGTAATAAATTTGATATCTTTTATTTTTAAGACTAAATTTATTGTTTCCATAAAAAACTCTATCAAAGTTTAGAATGCCTTCTTATTTTGTGTATTCATCAAGGAAATTCATTATACTTTCCCCGATAGCTTTACCTAATAAAGGAGGCACGGCGTTGCCAACTTGAATATATGTTTCTTGCTGATTCCCTATAAATTCAAATTCGTCTGGAAATGATTGAATTCGTGCAGCTTCTCTAACTGATAAAGTTCTATTTTCAGTTGGGTGAATATACATATACCCATCCATACCTATATGGGCAATTACAGTCCAAGAAGGTTCTTTCATTACTAATCGTTTTAGTCTATCTTTAAATATATCTTCTCTAAAAGGAAGAATTTGGCGAACTTCTGGGGGTAAGTCCATATATTTACTTCCTTGTTCCATATGTTGGAATACTTTTTTAGCTCTATCATTTGACATTCTGCAAATATTATTTTTTATTGTTTTTCCATTACTATTTCTACGCATAATTTTTTGAAATTCTGTTAAATTAGTATTTTTAGAATAGGGCATTTCTGATATTCTCCAATTATCCGTAATCGTAGGTAAATCCGAAATTGCATCTTCCACTGTTGTACAAGGCTTTAATAACTTTTTATACTTTTCATCTTGATCATAGTAATGAGTTGGTTTTGGATATTTAAAAGTGATATTAGATTTTTTATGTGCTACTAACATCATTCTTCGTCTTGTTTGAGGCACTCCATAATATACTGAATTAACAACTTGAACAGGTTTTACAACCTCGTACAGCCCTTCTCCATTTATGGTTTCATTTTTACCAATATTTTCAATAATCTCCACAGCAGTATTAAAAATGGCACCTTTGTATTTTGTCATAAAATTTGGAACATTTTCAATAACAAATATATCTGGTTTAAAGTAGTCTACGTACTTTAAATATTCTAAAAATAACTGATTTCGTGGATCTTCTGATGTAGGTTTTCCGGTTACTGATCTAATTTTTGCATCGCCAATTGTTGAAAATGTAGGACATGGAGGTCCTCCAATAATGACATCGACATGGTTTGTACCAATTATCTTTGAAAATTTTTCTGGTGTAATTTCCCTTATATCTCCGGATATTGTTTTTGAATGCTTATGATTTAATTGATGAGTTTTTGCAATAACTTCTTTCAATTCAATTCCACCTATACATTCAAAGCCGGCCATTTCAAGTCCATATGAGAATCCTCCAGCACCACAAAATAAATCTATAAATTTATATGACATTTTTTACCTTCTTTCTATAATTTTCTAACAAATTCGATAATTTTTTTATTTCATCATTTTGTTCATCGTACGTGTCACCAAGATGAAATTCAGAATATTCTCGCTTTGATCCTTTTGCATTTCCCGGATGAATAATTAATTCCTCCACGATATCTTCATAATTTTTATTTTTTTCAGATGGAAAAATAAAACCGCATCTTTTCACGTTAAGAAGTAATGTATAAAATAATAATTGGTGAGTATTATGTCTTCTTGTCGTATTAATTACATCTGATGTACTTCTTTGATATTTTACTTCCATAACAGCTATATAATTCCATTCGTTTGTTTGCGGATTGTATTTTTGAAATGCTATATCAGGAATATAGTTATGAATCAAATAACAATCGTCATTATTGGTGGTATTTAATAATATTTCACTACTAAAATATATTTCTATAAGCATCTAAACGAATGTCTTTGATTCCTGATTCATTTAATATACTTTTTTTATTTTCGCTCGCGCGTAAAACTCAAAAATAGATTCTAATTTAATAGCATAAGGTATTATTAATCCTGTTTGCTCACCAGTTTGATTGATGGTTATTCCAGCATGATTAATTATCATTTCTGCTAGCTTTATTGCATGAGAATATGTTGAATTAAAACCAGTTATATTCACTGACAAAAAATCAGAGTTTTTTTATAATTTTACTTTGAATATTAGACATTCATTTTTTTTGAATAGACTAGCATTTCTCTAATTTTTGATAAACCTTCAACATCCAAGCAATGGTTTACTTGCAACAATCGTTCTGACATTTCTAATGCTTTTTTTAATATTTTATTTTCTATTGTATTTTCAGAAAAGGAAGGATATTTGCAATAAATTCTATCTTCTCTTCCATATGCTATATTTTTTTTAATATGCTTTGAAAAGTCAATTCTACCTCTTATTTTTCCATTTAAATTTTCAGAAATATATGACATATTTCGATTCAACATACCAGAACATATTTTATAGCAAGACCTTATAAATGATATTGCTAAAAGAACTTCTCCTCCTGAATCATTCATATTTGTAATAATTGGTTTATCTTCATCCATTATTTCGTATAATTTGTGTACTGTTCCGTTTATGTATGATTCATATTCATCATCTTTAATTACTTCAGTAAACATTGTCCATGCAGAAACATTGAATCGAGGTTTTACAATGAGTATTATTTTTTTTCCATTTCTATCGATATAATCATTATTATTTTTATCTTTTAGTACACAAATACCGGAATATCCACTTGTATGATATCGATTTTTTTCGTCAATATAGATTCCTAAGTTTTTGGCTATCAGTATTATTGACATCTCTATAAAAGAATAAATTATCATCATATGGTAACTCATAAGAATTAATCAAACTCCAATCTTTAGATATTATAATATTCTTATCATTAATCATATCACTATTCCTTATTGTCATTTAAATATTTTTCAATCAAACTTTGTGCATCTGGTGACACCAAAATAGTTACCATTTTTTTATATTTATCGATTTTTTTGTTTTCATTGGCATTCAGAATTTCAGAAAGTATTTTCAAAATCTCTTTTTCTACAGAATTATTCATAGATTTGATTTTACCAAGATCCAAAATACCATCCTTTTTGTATTCAAAAATAATTGGGACTACTTGGTATAAAAATCTATACATTGCTTGATCCGCTATTTCTTTTGTATCACTCGATTTTCTCAAAAAGTAAGTATGTCCTAATTGAACATCTTCTTTTTCGTAATCAAATGTATTAAGACAATTTTCAAACAAAACATTAATTACGTAGAAAAGTTGTATTTCTATGCAGCATTTAATATCTGCTTCTGGAGACTTTTTATTTATTGAATTTACTATTGTATTAACATTAGGCAATAGCTTAAAAAATAAAAATCTTCTTCTGATTGCGTAATCAATTATTCCGATAGACTTATCTGCAGTATTCATTGTACCAATAATATATAAATTTGGTGGTAATACTAATGAATCAGTTCCATCTACTACATATGGGGTTTTAATTTTTCCCTCTTCTCCTCGATATTCTAAGGCATAAATAAGTTCTCCAAAAACAGTAGCTAAATTTGCTCTATTTATCTCATCTATAATAAGATAGTAATTCGGACATTCATCAAGTTTATTTTCCCTTTCCGCTTTCTTATATGCATTCAAAGATAACTTGGCAATTTTTTCCTATTGTTTTGTTAATACTTTTATACTCGATAGAATTAACAGGATTCATTTTAATAGAATACTCATTTTCTCCTTTTATTTCGCCGTAAATTGGTTTATGATTAGGAAAAACTGCTATTCCTCTAACAAAATCTTCATATGTATATGATGGATGAAATTGAATAATATCCCAATACGTTTTTTTTCCCTGTTAGAGGTTCTTTGTATTCGTTATTATTCGTTACTAAATGATAGTTTTCTATTTGTTTTTCCCAATCGTCACCTGTTATTCCAATTTCATCACATATAAAATTTTTTAGCACTATATGTTTTTGAAGTTCCCGGTGGGCCTTGTAAAATCATTTGTTTTATTTTTGTTATATTCATTATCTTCTTATATTCATTACTCATAATTTTGTACACTCCATTATTATTTTTCATATATAACCATGTAGGAAGATTTCGAATTGTATCAATGATATTTCGCCCGTTTTGACCATGTAACTGTATATAATAAGGTTTATCTGCATATTTATCATCATCTGTTAATTTTGATACAAAATCCAAATCATTAATTACTTGATTAAATAAAATTCTACATTCTAATATTTCTTCCTGTTCCAATATTTGTTCAAGGTTTTTTTTATACTTACTCAAATATTTATATACAAGAACTTTGATTGTCTGATAAAGATGACGTTTTTGCCCATTTTGAGCTCTTAAAATAGGTCTAATACAATCTTTTATTGTGTATGGGCATAATACTTTTAATCGATCTGCATTATATGCATTAAACATTAAATATGTTTTATTATTGAATAAAAATTTATGTAGATTTGCTCTATAAGTATAACTGCCTTTATTTCCATTAGCATTATCATTTGAACAAAAATATTGAACATAATTTTCTTCAAGAAATAATCCTGAAATTGATTTTCCAGAAGGTGTTTTTTGACCTGTGCTATAACATAAAACATCATAGTCATTTAAAAAAACTATCAAATAAATCAAGATGATTTATTAGTGAATTATTTATCATGTCTCTGACAATACAAATAAGAATTAGATATTGCCAATTTGATGTATGATGTCCTCCTGCGTCTTGGCCGATGGGTAAATGATGTCCATTATCAAAAACATTTATTTCTTCATCCAATATATCACTATTATTAAGTATTATAATTTGTTCTTCTTTAATAGATCCAAATATATACCTTGTATCATTTACATATTCCTTAGGAATATATTCTTTTTTAATAATACCATCTTCAGATAATTTAAATAATAAGGGACGAACCTGGTTCCTTATTTTATGTTGTACAGATTCAAACCACAATTTCATCGGAATTCCTGATGGTGGAAGAAAATATGTATACCCGATTTTATATTCTCTTTCCATTTTTTTATATTCTTTATTAAACACACAATATTTTGAAGTATATTTAATATATTCTTCACTCAAGCTTTTTTCTAATTCATTATACTCTAAAGGACCAAATGGGCATAAACATTTATTTTTCATTTCTTTTAAGGATAACAGATATTTATCGAGATCATTTTGAACGTATTCTATCTTATCAAAATAATGTACTACTTTTTTTAGGGTTTCAGAATGAGTATCAGAAGTACTTGCCGTTGCAATAACTTTTAAATTATCAAATATTTGAAGTTCATCCTCGTTTTTTAAGGAAATGATACTGCCCCTGTTTTTTAACGCATAAATAACTTCTCCAAGAATATCATTTAGATCTACTCTGTTTATATCATCTAAAATTAAGTAATATTCTTCAGAATTGTTTGCCTTTGCTTCTAGTAAAAAATTGAGGATTGCCTTTTTTCTTTCTTTATATAGAATTGTTCCTCCCGAAGTTATAATTTCTATTCCATTTATCAAATTTTCATATGAAGAATTATTGTTAAGAAATATTAATAAACTCTTATGACCGTGAGCTATTTGTTTAGCATAGTATGTTTTACCTGTCCCGGCTGGTCCTAGTAGTAATATACTATTTTTATTCATTTTCTTTCTCCTTCTCTTCAATTATATCCAAATATTTTCCTAATGTTGTTGCAAATGCCTCTGCCATTAATGGAGGAACAGCATTTCCTACTTGACGATATTGTTCTGTTCTTGAACCTTCAAATACAAAATCATCTGGAAATGACTGTATTCGTGCTGCTTCTCTTACTGTAAATGTTCGAGCTTGTTCAGAATCTGGATGAATAAATAGATTACCATCTTTATATAAATGTGCAACAACTGTTTTTCCAGGTTTGTTACTTTCTTGAACTGTATATCTGTTTCCGAAATGTTTTGGATCATGGTGAATTAAATCAGGACGAATCTTCTGCAAATCCTTAAGTTGCCAATTCTTATTAGCACTTAAAATGCGATATCTTTCTCTATCTATGTCATTATGTTTTCTTGCAACGTGATTATAAATAGGACACGTTGGGGATGAAATTCTTTTAAGATAGTCATTCATTTTTCTTGTTTTTAAAATGTCCTGCTTTTCAACTCCCTCTCCAGGGTTGAGTTTTGGTAAGTCTAAAATTGCTTCTCCAACTGTTATATAATTTGGTAACCTATCGTCTATATCAGAATGAGTTTTTATAATATCAGCATATACATCTTTTATATCTATATAATTTATATCCTTACGAATACCGATTATTATTACTCTTTTTCTTATTTGGGGTACACCATAATCAGCTGCGTTTAAAAGCAAGATCGTAGGATCATCTACAATATTGTAAGTTTTACCCATTTCACGAACTATGGTATCAAAAATTCTTACACCTTTTGGTTTGGCTGAAAGAATACCTTTCACATTCTCAAAAATAAACATTTTTAGGTCGAATTATGATTGAGAATCTGTAGATAGTTTTCAAATAATAATTTCTGGATCGCTATTCATGGAATCAGGGGATTGTGCTCTTCCTGCTGATGAGAACGCTTGACATGGTGGCCCTCCAATAATCAAATCAACTTTTTCATGTATTCTACTATCAATTTCTTCGATTATCCCATCTGAAGTAATATCTGCACAAAGTACAGCATTTTCAATTTCATCATTTGAATAATTGTAATGTTTCATTCTTGTTTTAAGAGTTTTGCATGCAGCGGGGGGCAATTTCCAAATGAAGTAATGCTTTATATCCTTTTCTATAAAAACCTTCACTCAGGCCTCCGCAACCGGCAAATAAATCAATAAATCGATATTCTCTATGCATTTTTGTTACCATCTCTTTCTCTGAAGCTCATAATATCTCCAATGTCACAATTTAATGCATCACATATTCTTTCAAGTACATCGATTGATACTGACTCATTTTTGCTCAACTTTGCTAATGTGCTGCTGCTAATTCCTGATTTAGCACATAAATCGGTTTTTTTTTGAAATTTTTTATCTATTATTTGATGCCACAACTTATTATAACTAATCACTTTCTTATCCTTCCTAAATCTAATATTAATAAACATGTGTAGTTTATTATATATGTTTATTAATGCCCAGTCAAATAAAATATTCGTAAAGTCAAATATTTATAAAATAATAATATCAAGTAAAAATAGAATAAAGCATTATACGTTATGAGAATAAAATATAATTAACATGTAGTTATTGTGTGAAGTTAAAAGAGTGGAATTAATTTGTTATTATTCTATTTTTACTGTATTTATTCTGTTAATATTTAATTGATAGGAGTTGGTCAATATGTCTAGAAATCTTTTTACTGCAACAGCTGCAAATCTTATAAAAACAGCATCTTATACAAAATTACATATTCCTTTTTTTCAAAGACAATATGTATGGTCAAAAGATAATTGGGAAGAATTATTTAATACATTTTTGGAGGAAAGAACACCATTTATCGGATCGATAATTGTTAAACAACTACAAAATAGAAATAATGAGGTAGATGTAATTGATGGACAACAACGTTTAACAACTTTAAGTATACTAATTAAAGCCTTTTATGATAGTTTGAACATAGAAGATAAAAAGACAGCTTATAATAATATTTTAACTAATTTTTTATTCGTCAAAATCAATTCTTTCTAAAGAATATAGTTTAAGATTAAATCATTCACGCTTAGATAGAAATGATTTTGAAAATATCATGTCATTTGATTATTCATTGAAAGATGGGTGTACATCCAATGAAATAGGGATCATTGATTGCTATAATTAATTTTTTTTAATAGAATATCAAGTTTAAAATTAGAAGATTATCAAAAACTTTTTAAATATGTTTGAAAAATTAACTGACGGAAAAATTTTCATATTTAGTGTTAATTCAATTATCTTCTGAAGCAGATGAACAAACAATTTTTGATACTTTAAACACAACAGGAGTTATGTTAACTGCTAGTGATACAATAAAAAATGTCATTTATAAAACACTTGGTAAAATGTATGAGGATGAAGACTTTATAGAACCTCAAGAAAAGTTAATAAATTTTTACGTAAAAACGTGGGAAAATATTTTTGAAAGTGAATCTAATAAGGATTATTGGAATAGCACACTTGTTACTGGAAGATTTAATAGAACATATTTAGAATTTTTCTTATATTGTTATGGTGTGCTATCTGGTATCTATACTTCGTATGATAATAAAATAAATGATTTGTCTAGTGTATATAAAGCATATTTAAAAAAGGTATCTACATCAAATGAATTGGAAGAATTTTTATTAAGAATGGTGGATTATGCTCAAACGTTTAAAAATGGATTTAAATATGGAGTAAATAATAAGTATTATACATATAAAAGAGATGACGTTCTTGATAGATTATTGCAATTTTTATATATAACAGACACAACATCAGTATATCCCTATGTGATTAAAATATTATATGATTACAAAAATGATAACCATAAAATGAATGTTCAATTACATAGACTTGAAAAAATGCTTGTTATTAATCATTTAACAGCTAATAGCACTAAAACAAAAAATTATAATAAATTGGTTATGTCACTTATATCAGATCCTTCGAAAATAGATATAGAATTGGCTGATATTAAAAATAACAAAAATTATAGTTTATTAAAGAAACCTTCTAATAAAGTGGCAAATATGTATTTATTTTGGATAGAACTTTATAAACGACAAGATCAAAAAAAAGATATTAACTCGTTACCTTACAACTTTACTTTAGAGCATATCATGCCAAAAAAATGGAAAAAGAATTGGAAAGAATATCCATCAATAAAACATAGTGATGGAACAGAATATAGTATGTTAGAAAAAGCAGATATTAGAGATGAAGCGGTTAAAAGTATTGGTAATATGACATTATTATAGATTTTCAATCGGTGGATAGATCCCTCCGTTGTATGTCGGGCATGCGATTACCAGATGGCTTACCCGGAAGATTTCTGCGATCATTTCCGACACATCTGTCTTTGATGCATCGTAAACTGCAATA
>ENA-OQET01000280-OQET01000280.1-human-gut-metagenome-genome-assembly--contig:-NODE-280-length-28361-cov-3.558688_pt1 | contig 28361 bp, 29 predicted proteins | sample MGYA00242800_ERZ504645 | MGnify/ENA primary metagenome ERZ504645 (study PRJEB26092, sample SAMD00036308) | human gut metagenome | host: Homo sapiens | study: EMG produced TPA metagenomics assembly of... | reverse complement strand
GGTATCTGTCAAACTATATAACCAAAGATTTTTCTCCGGTGACAACTGATTTGTTACAAGAACCTGAATCGGTAAGATATCTCCAATTACATAATAAATCCCTTCTTCCGGATTATCAATAGTGTAGTGGCGTACTTCTTTCAAATGTCTGATCAGTTCTCTTGGATATCGTTTTGACACTAAGGTGATCGTCAGCTCCTGAATCGGGATTTCATTTACTTTACCTGTATCTGCTTTATAAAAATTTGTATATCCATAAACCTTATAGAAATCGTCCACGGAAAGTGAATCGGATGGTGATTTATATTCGATAATATTATACTTGCGGAATATTTTCCCGATATTTTTATGGATCGGCTCTGCATTTTTCTTTTTAATGATCAACACATCAATTGCCATTGGCTTTGAACTTAATAGATACTCCCGTTCAAATTTTAATTTTTCTTTTTCTTCTCTGAATTCAATCTGTAAGTCTGCATAAAATGCAGGATGCCACTGAAGCAGCTTTCCATCTGCCGGCTGCTGTTTTTCCGGCAATTGCTTTCTCTTTTGTTTCATCTAAGAGACCTCCTTATGTGATTTTCACAGAAGTTCTCTCTATCAGAAAACCTCTGCTTTAAATAATGGATTTTAAAAGCATGAATTTTCTGATTTGGCAGGTACGTTCTACCTGTAATGAAACCTTTTATATGAATTTAGATGTTTTAGAAAATATGCTTTAAAATAGGATAACATATTTATGTACAATGTTCAATGCTTTTCGATAATGAGCTGTTGCTTCTGAGCAGCATCACTTAAGATAGCAAAAGATGAAAAGATATGGTATGATAGGAGTAAATGGAAAGAAAATTCCAATCAATGCTATGATACGAAATGTATTTTGGAATAAGTGGAAAAGAGGATTCAAAGTGAACTACGGAGAAATCAAAAAATGTGATATTGCAAATGGAGAGGGTGTTCGTGTTGCCCTTTTCGTGTCAGGCTGCAGGCATCATTGTAAGGGATGTTTTAACAGTATGACATGGGATTTTAATTATGGAAAGAAATTTACGGAAGAAACAGAAGAAGAGATTCTGGAAGCGTTGAAGCCGAGTTATATTGATGGATTGTCATTGCTTGGTGGAGAGCCATTTGAACCTGAGAACCAAGAGGTGCTTGTGAAGCTTTTAAGAAAAGTGAAAGAGCGTTATCCGGAGAAGAACATCTGGTGTTACAGTGGTTATTTGTTCGATGAGGAACTGAAGAAAGAAAGCAGAGCGAGATGCGAGTATACGGATGAGATGCTTTCTATGCTGGACGTACTTGTGGATGGAAGATTTGAGGAAGATAAGAAAAATATTACACTGCTGTTCAGAGGATCAGAAAATCAGCGTTTGATCGATGTGAAGAAATCACTGGAGCAGGGACAAGTGGTGGAATGGAAACCGGCAATAAAAAGAGGCCTTTAAGAAGAAAAAGCCTTGACTTATAATCATATAGTTTTTATAATGAATAGGTATATTGTAAAAACGCAGATGAGGAGTAGTAGAAGGAAAAGATGCTTTTCAGAGAACTGTCGGTTGGTGTGAGGCAGCAGCACAGACTTTGAACTGACCTCGGAGTTCTTTCGGTGAAAAGATGTTATATTGATTAGCCGGAGGCGGGAGTTCCCGTTATAGAATGAATGAGTGCATTTGAACTTTGTGTCAGATGAATAAGAGTGGTACCACGGAATTAAAGCCTTTTCGTCTCTTGGATATATGAGAAGAAGAGGCTTTTCTTTATATTGATGAAAGAGAGGAATTAAGTACATGGGTACAAAGATTGTTTACAATCACAAAGCCATTGAGAAAAAATGGCGTGAGAAATGGGAAGAGACACCGGTCAATCCAAGAAATGGAAAAGACGGAAACAAGAAGCCAAAATATTACTGCCTGGATATGTTTCCGTATCCATCAGGAAATGGTCTTCATGTAGGACATTGGAGAGGATATGTAATCTCTGATGTATGGAGCCGTTATAAATTACAGCAGGGATACTACATCGTTCATCCAATGGGATGGGATGCATTCGGTCTTCCGGCTGAGAACTATGCGATCAAGATGGGCGTTCACCCGGCGAAATCCACAGAGGCGAATATTACGAACATCAAGAGACAGATCAATGATATCGCAGCGCTGTATGACTGGGATATGGAAGTAAATACAACAGATCCTGAGTTCTACAAGTGGACACAGTGGATCTTCGTGAAGATGTTTAAGGAAGGTCTTGCTTATGAGAAAGAGTTCCCGATTAACTGGTGTCCGTCATGTAAGACAGGTCTTGCAAACGAAGAGGTTGTGAATGGTAAATGTGAGCGTTGCGGTGCAGAGGTCACAAAGAAGAACCTTCGTCAGTGGATGCTTCGTATCACAAAATATGCAGACCGTCTGTTGAATGATCTTGATAAACTTGACTGGCCGGAGAAGGTTAAGAAGATGCAGGCTGACTGGATCGGAAAATCTTACGGTGCAGAAGTTGACTTCCCGGTAGAAGGAAGAGAGGAGAAGATCACTGTTTATACAACAAGACCGGATACACTCCACGGAGCTACATTTATGGTACTTGCTCCTGAACATGAACTGGCAGCATCTCTCGCAACAGATGAGACAAGAGAAGCTGTAGAAAATACATTTATGATGCATCTATGAAGTCTAATGTTGACCGTATGCAGGACAAAGAGAAGACAGGTGTCTTCACAGGAAGCTATGCGATCAACCCACTGAATGGAGCAAAGACACCAATCTGGCTGTCTGATTATGTACTGGCTGACTACGGTACAGGAGCAATCATGTGTGTACCTGCACATGATGACCGTGACTTCGAGTTCGCAACAAAATTCAATATTCCGATCATTCAGGTTATCGCAAAAGACGGAGAAGAGATCGAGAATATGACAGAGGCATATACAGATGCAGTCGGAACTATGATCAACTCCGGTGAGTGGAATGGTATGGAGTCTTCTGTGCTTAAGAAAGAAGCTCCGCATATGATCGAAGAGATGGGAATCGGACGCGCAACAGTAAACTACAAGCTGCGTGACTGGGTATTCTCCCGTCAGCGTTATTGGGGAGAGCCAATCCCGATCATTCACTGCCCGAAGTGTGGAAATGTTCCGGTACCGGAAGAAGAACTCCCGCTTCGTCTGCCGGAGGTAGATTCCTACGAGCCAACAGGAACAGGTGAGTCACCACTTGCTGCAATCGATGAGTGGGTAAACTGCAAGTGTCCGGTTTGTGGAAGTGATTCCAAGAGAGAGACAAACACAATGCCACAGTGGGCAGGCTCCTCCTGGTATTTCCTGCGTTATGTAGATAATCATAATTCAGAAGCACTCGTTTCCAGAGAAAAAGCAGACGAGATGCTTCCGGTAGATATGTACATCGGTGGTGTAGAACATGCTGTACTTCACCTTCTATACTCCAGATTCTATACAAAATTCCTGTGCGATATCGGAGCAATTGACTTTGATGAGCCGTTCTGCAAACTGTTTAATCAGGGAATGATCACAGGTAAGAACGGAATTAAGATGAGTAAGTCTAAAGGAAATGTTGTATCACCGGATGATCTCGTACGTGATTACGGATGCGACTCCCTGAGAATGTATGAGCTCTTCGTAGGACCACCGGAACTTGATGCAGAGTGGGATGACCGTGGAATTGACGGCGTAAACCGTTTCCTGAAGCGTCTTTGGAATATCCTTATGGAAAGCAAGGAGAAGGATATTCAGCCTACAAAAGAGATGATCAAACTTCGTCACAGAATGGTATATGATATCACAACAAGACTTGAAAGCTTCAGCCTGAACACAGTTATCTCCGGATTCATGGAGTACAATAACAAGTTCATGGAAGTTGCAAAGAAAGAGGGCGGAATCGACAAAGAGACACTCGAGACAATCGCAGTACTTCTTTCTCCATTTGCACCACACTTTGCAGAAGAGATGTGGGAGCAGCTTGGACATGAAGAGACAATCTTCAATGCAGGATGGCCGAAATATGACGAGAACGAGATGAAAGATGATGAGATCAAGATTCCGGTCCAGATCAACGGTAAGACAAAAGCTGTAATCGAGATCCCGGCTGACATCTCCAAAGATGATGCAATCGCAGCAGGTAAAGAGGCAATCGCTGATAAACTGACAGGAAATGTGATCAAAGAGATCTATGTTCCGAAGAAGATTATTAACATTGTGATGAAATAATTGAGAAGAAATTCTTAAAATAAAGTGCTTGGAAAGATTTCAAGAATTATGAGAAATGACGCAGATGGTAGAGATATTGTCTGCGTTATTTTTGATGTTTAACTTTATGATTTCATAGTTTCTAAGAAGAGAGAAATATAGTAAGGTTAAAGATTTCCAGCGCCCTTGTAATGATACGTAAAAATACGTTGACACACGTATTTTTACGTAGTATTATTACTTAAACAGGCAGGGCTTAGATAGTCCTGTCGCTTGAAAGAGAGGTTATTTGATGAAGAATAGATTATTTTATCCAGCTGTTTTTCATAAAGCAGAAGAAGGCGGTTTCTGGGTTAGCTTTCCAGATTTTCCTGAATGCATGACACAGGGCGATAGCATGGATGAAGCATATGAAATGGCGATAGATGCATTAGGTTTGTCATTGTCCAGTATAGAAGATGAAGGAACTGATATCCCAAAAGCATCAGAATTTGAAACGGTGGATCCTGAAGATGGGATTTTGGTAATTATAGAATTTGATATGGCAGAGTATCGGAGAAAGCACAGATCAAAGGCTGTAAAAAAGACGCTCAGTATTCCAGAATGGTTAAATGAAGCGGCTATTCGAGAGAATCTTAATTTCTCTCAGATTCTTCAAGAAGCGCTTATGATGAAATTAGGAGTAAATGGAAGACAGCGGTAATATGTCTAAAAATTGTTCCTAATCCCTTTGTGTATTATCAAATCTTTGGATGTTCCACAAGATCAAATGCAGAGTTATGAATCAGATAATCATAAGCAGCTGCAATCTCTTCCGGGGTATATGTGATATCATGCATGATCGCATATTTTACAGAATCTGCGAGCCCAAAGGTATAAAAGCGTGCAATCGTCTCGCGACTGAGTATCTGGAGCTTCGCAGGTGATTTCAATGGATATTTGTTTAATAATCTAAGCAATGTATCATAAATAAATTGGAACATCAGATGATCGAAGGAGTTAGGACCTTCAATCAAATAAAGTTTCTTATAAAATTCTTTGTCTTTAGAAAGACAGGTGAAAAGAAGACGGAGAAGATCGTCTTCCATGTCATTTTCAATCAGTACCCGGATTTTATCTTTGATTTCTTTTTCGAGGATATATTCGAGAATTTCATACTTGTCCTGAAAATGTTTATAAAAAGTCGGACGGATTACATCAGCTCCTTCGGTGATCATCTTAACTGTAATCTTTTCAAAAGGCATCTTCATAATAAGTTCTTTGAAAGAGAGTGCCAGCAAATCTTTTGTCAGTTCTTTTTTCACTTCTGTCATTTGTTCAAATCCTTTCTACAATGGAAATATTATACCATAAAAAAGAGAATGTGATTAAAAAAGTTTCTAAGATTGATAGTTCTTTAACATGACTTTTCAAGAACATAGTGTTGAAATTTCTTGATATTTCGGCTACATTTCACATGATTTGTAGCCAAAAAATGAACAACAAAATAGAAAATGTTCAAACCACAGCACATTCAAAAAAACTCTGAATCTTACATGAAAAAAAGGAAAATGCTAAAGTATGGAATAATAGCTTATACTTAAGAAAGGTTCCTTGAAAAGTAAGGAAAAGGTGAAAAAAATGGCAGGATTAAAAATTTCAGGCAGAAAGAGCAGCATTTGGTTTGGCAGCAGATAAAGTACTTAAATATATGAACAAGACAGATGATAGAACGAAAGCACTTCTTAAGCTTGTAGATCTTACAGAAAATTTTGCAAAAGATCGTTTCCAGCCAGGGTCTTATGAAGCTGCAAGAAAGATGATTCAGGATCCGGACAACAAATGGGTTCAGTATCTGAACAGACTTTTTGATGAAGTAGATCCGCATGTCCTTAAGACAACAGCATTAAATCTTGGATTTGACGCAATGCTTTATGGAACAAAGTTAATGCACGAGTCACGTGAAAAATATCAGTGTAACATTCCATGGCTGATCCTGATGGACCCAACCAGCGCATGTAATCTGAAATGTACCGGATGCTGGGCAGCAGAGTACGGACATCTTTTGAATCTTTCTTTTGAAGATATGGATCGTGTGATCACACAGGGAAAAGAACTTGGAATTTATCTTTATATGCTGACAGGCGGAGAGCCTCTCGTGAGAAAGAAAGATGTCATCCGTTTGTGCGAGAAACACAACGACTGTGTATTCCACGCATTTACAAACGGAACACTTGTAGATGATGAGTTCTGCCAGGAGATGCAGCGTGTAGGCAATCTGTCCTTGTCCATCAGTCTGGAAGGATATGAGGAAGTCAACGACGGCCGCCGTGGAAAAGGCGTTTATCAGAAAGTTATGCATGCAATGAATCTTTTGAAAACATACGGCTTGATTTTCGGAACATCAATCTGCTATACACGCGCTAACATTGAAACTGTAACATCCGACAAATTCCTTGATATGATCATTGAAAAAGGATGTCGCTATGCATGGTATTTCCACTATATGCCGGTTGGAAATGATGCAGCACTGGATCTGCTTCCAACAAAAGAGCAGAGAGAATACATGTATCACCGCATCCGTGAGATCCGTGGATTGACAGGCGGAAAACAGCTCTTTGCATTCGATTTTCAGAATGATGGAGAGTTTGTAGGAGGATGTATTGCCGGAGGAAGAAATTATTTTCACATTAATGCAAATGGAGATGCAGAGCCATGTGTATTTATCCATTACTCAAGTGCAAACATCAAAGAAGTGAGCGTGCTTGATGCACTGCGCCAGCCACTGTTTATGGCTTATCATAACAATCAGCCATTTAACAACAATCATCTGCGTCCGTGTCCAATGCTCGAAAACCCGGAAAAACTGCAGCAGATGGTACACGAAACCGGCGCAAAATCAACAGACCTACAATCCCCGGAAAGCGTAGAACATCTCTGCGGAAAATGCGAACATTACGCCAAAGAGTGGAAAACAAAAGCAGACGAACTTTGGGAAAAAAATAATTTCGGAAACATAATCGTAGTCGATAACGTTTCTTTTTCACTTTACGTTTTGATGGTCGTATTTGTTTTCTGGATTCACTCTGATTGGAACAGAAATTTTTATTTTGAGTTATGTGAGCAAGGACAGTACTACTGTTGCCATAGGCACATGTAAGGCAGGAGCGTTCCGAATACACTTTGTTCAGTATGTTAATAAGAGCCAGAACAGGCACCACACACGGTAACTGTTCTGGCTCTTATGTTACATACTTTCAAAGGGATGAGGTAGAGCGAGCCGGTGCCCATGGTAATAGTAGGACTGTCCTTGCGTATCATTCTAAAGAAAGTATTTGATCTAATTGCTTGAATCCAAGTTCAACAAATCCACTTTACTTCTTCTGTGATTCTACTTCCTGCATCTTCATTGCACGAACTTTCAGCGGAAGTCCGAACAGGTTGATGAATCCGTCAGCGTCATGGTGATCATACAGATCTCCTGTTGTGAAGCTTGCAAGGGATTCGCTGTACAGTGAGTATGGAGATGTCTCTCCGGCGCGGATGATATTTCCTTTATAGAGACGGAACTTAACTTCTCCTGTTACATACTGCTGTGTAACATCAACAAATGCCTGGATTGCTTCACGAAGTGGTGTATACCATTTTCCTTCGTATACGATCTGAGCAAATTTATTTCCAAGATCTTTCTTAACTTCATATGTAGCACGGTCGAGAACGAGCTCTTCAAGCTGGTCATGTGCTTCCATAAGGATTGTTCCACCTGGAGTTTCATAAACACCACGTGATTTCATTCCAACAACACGGTTCTCAACGATATCAACGATTCCGATTCCATGTTTTCCTCCGAGACGGTTCAGTTCTGTTATGATTTCAGAAACTTTCATCTCTTTTCCGTTTACGCTCTTTGGAACACCTGCTTCAAATGTCATTGTAACGTATTCATCTTTGTCTGGTGCTTTCTCTGGTGTTGTGCTCAGCACGAGAAGATCATCGTAGTTTGGCTCATTTGCCGGATTCTCAAGCTCAAGACCTTCATGGCTGATGTGCCACAGGTTACGGTCACGGCTGTAGCTGTGCTTTGCGTCAAATGGAAGATCAATTCCATGAGCTTTACAATAATCAATCTCGTCTTCACGGGACTGCATTGTCCATACATCTGTCATACGCCATGGAGCGATGATCTTGATGTCCGGAGCAAGAGCTTTGATACCAAGCTCGAAACGGATCTGGTCATTTCCTTTTCCTGTTGCACCATGGCAGATAGCAACAGCGCCTTCTTTACGTGCAATCTCAACCAGTTTCTTAGCGATTGCCGGACGAGCCATGGAAGTTCCGAGAAGATATTTGTTCTCATAAACAGCTCCGGCCTTTACGCAAGGAACGATGAAGTCATCACAGAATTCATCAATGATATTTTCAATATATAATTTAGAAGCTCCGGAAAGTTTTGCTCTTTCATCCAGTCCGTCCAGTTCTTCTCCCTGTCCACAATCGATGCAACAGCAGATAACGTCATAGTTAAATGTTTCTTTCAGCCACGGGATAATTGCTGTAGTATCAAGACCACCTGAATATGCTAATACAACTTTTTCTTTACTCATTTTATTGCCTCCTAAATGTATTTTTATAAATTTCTGTTTCCTCAGTTTCTTGAGTTCTAAAGTTTGCCGCTTTAATAAGCTAAAACCTACTATACACCACATTTTATAATTATGCAAGTATTATTTTGAAAAAATGAATAAAATGCATAAAATTACATATAATGTACAAAAAATGAATAAAACGAAGAAAAAATGAGTGAAAATATGCAAGATGTGACGGAGAAGATGTGAAACTAGAAAAACAAAAAAGTTAGGTACTGTTATTTTGAATTGTGATATATTTGACGAATATGTTAAAAATATATCGTGAAAAGCTGTTGATTTTAGTAAATGTGTCTGATAATATAAAGATATCAAAGAAACTGACCTAAAAAATATTTAGATAGTCAGACGAAAACGGATCACAACCTATCTGTTTAATATAAAAGTCAGAAGGGCATGTGAGCAAGAAAGAGAGGGAAAACAAATGGGATTTCTTACAGGAAAGACAGCAATCATTACGGGAGGAGGACGTGCAGTACTAAGTGATGGCAGCTGTGGATCCATCGGATATGGTATTGCAACAGCTTATGCCAAAGAAGGTGCGAATCTTGTTCTTACAGGAAGAAATGTAAAGAAGCTGGAAGACGCGAAAGAAGAGTTGGAACGTCTCTATGGAGTGAAAGTGCTTGCAGTACAGGCAGATGTCAATGCGGGAGCAGATAACAAGGCAGCAGTTGAGCACGTTGTAAAGCAGGCAGTTGAGGAATTCGGAAGAATTGATGTTCTTATTAATAATGCACAGGCTTCTGCATCAGGAGTAACTCTTGCAGATCATACAACAGAGCAGTTTGATCTTGCGATTTATTCAGGACTTTATGCAACATTTTATTATATGCAGGCATGTTATCCATATTTGAAGGAAACACAGGGATCCGTAATCAACTTTGCATCAGGAGCAGGCCTTTTCGGTAATTACGGACAGTGTGCGTATGCAGCAGCGAAGGAAGGTGTCAGAGGACTGACAAGAGTAGCAGCTACAGAATGGGGAGTAGACGGAATCAATGTGAATATTGTGTGCCCGCTTGCATGGACAGCACAGCTTGAAAACTTCCAGAAAGCATATCCGGATGCATTTAAGGCGAATGTAAAGATGCCGCCGGCAGGACATTACGGAGATGTAGAGAAAGAGATTGGAAGAGCGTGTGTACAGCTTGCATCACCGGATTTCAAATATATGAACGGCGAGACAATTACATTAGAAGGCGGAATGGGACTTAGACCTTAATCCTTCTTTGGAAAATAAGAATGATATTTTCTATATAGAAGATAGATAAATAGAAGAAAAGTAGATCGGCGATGATAGACGTAGGAATAGTTACGTTTATCATCGCTGTTTTATGTAGCAAAAAACTTTTTGAAAAAAATACTTGCATATTATACATGAAAGATGTATTATTATGCACATGAAAATGAATAACGTGTATTTTTATACATTCATTTTAAGAAAAGCTTTACATCCCGATTAAAGTGGTATATTATAAGGAGAAATGATTGCGGTAATACGTTACCGTGGTACAGCAAACAAGTAATTCCCGGGAGTATTTCGAGGGAATGAGAAAAGAAAGGACTTGAGAATGATGATTAAGGTCGGAATTATTGGAGCAACCGGTTATGCAGGCGGCGAGCTCGTAAGAATATTGATGGGACATAAAGATGCAGAGATTGTCTGGTACGGATCCAGAAGTTATGTAGATCAGAAATATGCAGATGTATATAGAAACATGTTTCAGATCGTAGATGCAAAATGTATGGATGACAACATGGATGAGCTTGCAGAGCAGGTAGATGTGATCTTCACAGCAACCCCGCAGGGACTGTGTGCATCTCTGATCAATGAAGAAATCCTTTCAAAGACAAAGATCATTGATCTCAGTGCAGATTTCCGTCTGAAAGATGTGAAGGTTTACGAAGAGTGGTATAAAATCGAACACAAAGCACCGCAGTATATTGATGAAGCTGTCTATGGATTGTGCGAGATCAACCGAGACAAAGTGAAGGATGCACGTATCGTGGCCAATCCGGGATGTTATACAACATGTTCTATCCTGACAGCATATCCGCTTGCAAAGGAAGGACTGATCGATATGAGCACTCTGATCATCGATGCGAAGTCTGGAACATCAGGTGCAGGAAGAGGAGCAAAGCTTCCGAATCTTTATTGTGAAGTGAATGAAAATATCAAGGCATATGGAGTTGCAACACACCGCCATACACCTGAAATTGAAGAACAGCTTGGATACGCAGCAGGAGAGAAAGTTGTGTTGAACTTCACACCGCATTTAGTTCCGATGAATCGAGGAATTCTTGCTACAGAGTACGCAAAGCTTACAAAAGAAGTTACATATGAAGAAGTAAAAGCAATTTATGATAAATATTATGCAGATGAGAAATTTGTTCGTGTTCTAGAGAAAGATCAGTGTCCGGAGACCAAATGGGTAGAAGGAAGCAACTACGTAGACATTGGATTTAAGATCGATGAGAGAACAGGACGAATCATTATGATGGGAGCCATTGACAACCTTGTAAAAGGTGCCGCAGGACAGGCGGTTCAGAATATGAATCTGCTGTTTGGTCTTCCGGAGAGTGAAGGACTTGAACTCGTTCCGATGTTCCCATAGGTTATATTGATAAAGGTGGTATGTATGATACGTGTAATGACAATAGAGGATTATGATGAAGTATATAAATTATGGAAGAAGATCCGGGGATTCGGAATCCGCAGTATCGATGATTCAAAAGAAGGTGTCGAAAGGTTTCTGCGACGGAATCCGACAACGAGTTTTGTCGCAGTGAAAGAAGGAAAAATCGTCGGAAGTATTCTCTGTGGTCATGATGGAAGACAGGGAAGTCTCTATCATGTATGTGTGGATGAGGCATACCGAAGACATGGAATCGGAAAAGACATGGTCGTGCATACAATGAAAGCACTCCAGGCAGAGAAGATCAATAAGGTTTGTCTGATCGCATTTGCACAGAATAATGTAGGAAATGCATTTTGGAATACAATCGGATGGACGGAACGACTTGATGTGAATTATTATGATTTTATTTTAAATGAAGAAAATATTACAGCATTCAATGAACAATAAGCAGAAAGGAAGCAAGTTATATGAAGATAATCGAAGGCGGAGTTACCGCAGCAAAAGGATTTGAAGCAGCAGCAACAGCAGCAGGAATCAAATACCAGGGACGTACAGATATGGCGATCATTTACAGTGAGAAACCGTGTAAAGTCGCCGGAACATTTACAACGAATGTAGTAAAGGCAGCTCCGGTGAAGTGGGACAGACAGATTGTAGAGAGCAAACAGAAATCACAGGCAGTTATTGTAAACTCTGGAATTGCAAATGCGTGTACCGGAGAGGAAGGTATGAAATACTGTGAAGAGACAGCAAAAGAGGCAGGAAAAGTTCTTGGAATCGATGAGAAAGGTGTTCTTGTAGGTTCTACAGGAGTTATCGGAATGCAGATTCCAATCGATAAGATCAAAGCCGGAATTACAGAACTTGCCAAGGAAAAGAAAGCTGATCTGGCAAGTGGAACAGAAGCTGCGAAAGCAATCATGACAACTGATACGAAGAAAAAAGAAGTTGCGGTTACATTTATGGCAGGAGATACAGAAGTGACGATCGGAGGAATGGCGAAAGGTTCCGGAATGATTCATCCGAACATGTGTACAATGCTTGCATTTATTACAACGGATGCAAAAATTTCCAAAAAAGCACTTCAGGCGGCAATGAGCAGTGATGTTGAGGATACTTATAACATGATCTCTGTTGACGGAGATACTTCAACAAATGATACAGCACTCCTTCTCGCAAATGGAATGGCCGGAAATGAGAAGATCAAAGAAGGCACACCGGCATTCGACGCATTCAAAGAGGCGCTTCATTATGTAAACGAGACACTTGCGAAGGCAATGGCGGGAGACGGAGAAGGTGCAACAGCACTTTTTGAAGTAAAGGTTGTCGGAGCACAGACAAAAGAGCAGGCAAAGGTTCTTGCAAAATCTGTTGTATGCTCGAATCTTACAAAGGCTGCGATCGCAGGACATGATGCGAACTGGGGAAGAATCCTTTGTGCAATGGGATATTCCGGAGCAAAGTTTGATCCGGAGCAGGTAGATCTGTTCTTCGAGAGCAGTGCAGGAAAGCTTCAGATCATTGCTAATGGAACAGCGACAGATTATAGCGAAGAAAAGGCAACAGAGATCCTTTCACAGGAAAAAGTGACAGCGATTGCTGACTTGAAAGCCGGAGATGCAGAAGCTACTGCGTGGGGCTGTGACCTGACACATGGATACATTGATATCAATGCGGATTACAGAAGTTAACCTATAGAGAAATTATTGTTTCTTTAAAGACGCTGAAAAAATAGAAAATACAGAAAAAGGGAGACAGAAAAAATGACAAGCAATATGCAGAAATATCTGGATAAAGCGCAGGTGCTGATCGAGGCACTTCCTTATATCCAGCGCTTTAACCGTAAAATCATCGTAGTAAAATATGGCGGAAGTGCCATGGTAGATGAAAGCCTGAAACGCAGAGTGATCGAGGATGTTACACTTCTGAAACTGTGTGGATTCAAACCGATCATCGTTCATGGCGGTGGTAAGGAAATCAGCAAGTGGGTTGGAAAAGTCGGAAAGGAAGCAGAGTTTATCAACGGACTTCGTGTGACAGATGCAGAGACAATGGAGATTGCGGAGATGGTTCTTGGTCGTGTAAATAAGAGTCTTGTACAGCTTGTAGAGAGTCTTGGCGTGCGTGCGATCGGAATCAGTGGAAAGGATGGAAATCTACTCCAGGTTGAGAAGAAGCTTTCAGACGGACAGGATATCGGATTCGTAGGAGATGTCAAGAAAGTAAATGCAGAGATTTTGTATGACCTTTTGGAAAAAGATTTCCTTCCGATCATTTGCCCGGTTGGTATGGATGAGGAATACAATACTTATAATATCAACGCAGATGATGCAGCCTGTGCAATCGCCCGTGCCATGAAGGTTGAGAAGCTTGCGTTCCTGACAGATATTGAAGGTGTTTATAAAGATCCGAAAGATCCATCTACATTGATTTCTGAACTGGAGATCAAAGAAGCCAAGGAATTGATTACAGACGGATATATTGGAGGTGGAATGCTTCCAAAGCTTCAGAATTGTATTGATGCGATTGAAAATGGTGTGTCACGTGTACATATTCTGGACGGAAGAATCCCACATTGCCTGTTGCTTGAAATCTTTACAAACAAAGGAATCGGTACAGCAATTTTAAATCAGAAAGAAAGCAGGTATTATGATGGTGAACAGTAAAATACAGGCGGCAGAAGAGAACCTGATCCATGTATACAATCGATTCCCGATTGCACTGGATCACGGAGAAGGAATGTATCTGTATGATACAGACGGAAAAGAATATCTTGACTTTGCAGCAGGATTTGCTGTGTCAGGACTTGGATATGATAATAAAGAACTGAATCAGGCATTAAAAGACCAAATTGACAAGTTATACCATACATCAAATCTTTATTTTCACGAGAGCTGTGGAGAGGCAGCAAAAGAACTGAATCGCATTTCCGGAATGGACAGAGTTTTCTTTACAAACAGTGGTGGTGAGGCAAACGAAGGTGCCTTGAAAGCAGCCAGAAGATATGCTTACACAAAGAAGACAGGAAGATATGAATTTATAGCAATGCAGAATTCTTTTCATGGAAGAAGCTTCGGAGCAGTTTCTGTGACAGGACATGATTCTTACGAGAACCGTTTGAGCCGGTTGTTCCAGGTGTGAGATTTGCAGAGTTTAATGATCTTGACAGTGTGAAAGCACTGGTAAATGATAAGACTTGTGCAATTATTTTGGAACCAGCTGCAGGGCGAAGGGGGGAATCAATCTTGCAACACAGGAATTTATGGAAGGAATCCGTAAAATCTGTGATGAAAATGGAATCCTGATGATCTGTGATGAAGTGCAGTGTGGAATGGGAAGAACCGGAAATATGTTTGCATGGCAGGAATTTGGTGTAAAAACCGGATATTCTGACTATGGCGAAAGCAATCGGAAACGGAATTCCGGTCGGTGCATTTGCAATGACAGAAGAAGTGGCAAAATATTCTCTGCAGCCGGGAGATCACGGCGCAACATACGGTGGAAACCCATTAGCATGTACTGCAGTCAAGAAAGTAATCGAGATCTTTGAACGTGAGGATATTGTGGGGCATGTGAATCAGGTTGCTCCATATCTGACAAAAAAACTGGATGAGCTTGTGGATGAGCTGGACTGTGTTGTCAAAAGAAAAGGAAAAGGTCTGATGCAGGGAATCGAGATTACAAAACCTCTTGCAGAAGTAAATAAAAAGACAATCGAAGAAGGGCTTTTGATCATTCAGGCGCAAGGAAATGTCATCCGTTTTGTTCCACCGCTGATTGTAGAAGAAAAGCATATCGATGAGATGATCGAAAAACTGAAACGTGCACTTGTATAAGAGATCTTATACATAAAAAAGCCGGCATTTGCTTATACTATTTCTATAGGGAGGTATGAGCTTATGGCCGGTTTTTTGATTGCACTGCTATCAGGTGCGCTGATGAGTGTACAGGGAGTGTTCAACACGCAGGTGACAAAGACGACAGGAGTCTGGGTAAGCAATGGGTGGGTACAGCTTTCAGCATTTCTTTTGTGTCTGTTTGTCTGGCTGGCAACAGGAAGAGACTCTGTTACAGCACTTATGGAAGTCCAGCCGCGTTATATGTTGCTGGGAGGTGTGATCGGAGCAGGAATCACATGGACTGTGATTAAAAGTGTGGATGCTCTGGGACCTGCAAGGTCAGCACTTTTCATTGTTGTTTCCCAGCTGGCGGTTGCTTATCTGATCTCATTATCCGGAATGTTCGGAATGGAAAAAGAACCATTTTCATGGAGAAAACTGATTGGATTGCTGATCGCAGCCGGTGGAATTGTTCTTTTCCAATGGGAATAGACAGTTTTACGGGTATTGTAATAAGTCTGTAACAAAGCGTTAAATTGTCTATTGTATTTTTGAGAAAAATTCGTTACAATATTTATGTCCGGTTTTAAGGGGAAGTCTGACTGTCTGAGAACAGTGAGGTAATAAGATGAAGAACGGATGGAAGAAATTATGCAGATGCCGTAAAGGGCAGATGGCAAAAGGGATTGTATTGACGTTAGCTTTGAGTTTTTTGACCATGGGATTGTGTGGTTGTGCAGAGAAGCATGACGCAGCGGAAGAACTTGAAGAGTTCACGCTGGAGGGAGAATCTGATGTAGAGAAGAATTCCTCAAATTCCAAAACAGAGTCAGAAAAAGCATCTCAGAGTGGTACAGATGCAGAAGAAGGACTGCCGGAGACGTTATATGTTCATGTATGTGGAGCTGTGAATGCTCCGGGGGTGTACGAACTGAAGACAGATGCACGGATTTACGAAGCATTGGAAGCAGCCGGTGGAATGACAGAAGATGCTGCCGCAGATTGGATCAATCAGGCAGAAGCGTTGAGTGATGGAGAACGGATCTATGTGCCAACGCAGGAAGAAGCAGAGGAATCAGCACAATCTGTTTCCGGTCGGTGGGCAGATCCGAATGGAAATGCAGGTGGATCAGTCAGTGATAAAATTAATATAATACAGCCGCGAAAGAAGAATTGATGACCTTGAGTGGAATCGGAGCATCAAAGGCAGAGAGTATTCTGAAGTACAGGCAGGAGCATGGAAACTTTCAGAATATAGAGGATCTCAAGAAGATCGAGGGAATCAAGGATGGCGTATTTAATAAGATAAAAGACGATATTACGGTATAGGAGCTGGCAGGTAGAAGAACGGCCAGAAAGAGGAGTATGAGCAAGAAGATATTAGTTGTTGATGATGAAAAATTAATCGTAAAGGGAATCCGGTTCAGTCTGGAACAGGAAGGAATGGAAGTGGATTGCGCTTATGATGGAGAAGAAGCATTAGAATATGCGAGAAGATGTGAGTATGATCTTGTACTTCTTGATGTCATGCTTCCGAAACTGGATGGTTTCCAGGTATGTCAGCAGATTCGTGAATTTTCAGATATGCCGATTGTTATGTTGACTGCCAAGAGTGAGGATATGGATAAGATCCTTGGTCTGGAATATGGTGCGGATGATTATATTACAAAGCCGTTCAATATTCTTGAAGTGAAGGCAAGAATCAAGGCAATCATGCGCAGAACAGCGAAACGCAAGGAAGAGCCGGCCGGCAGTCCGGTGCTTGTGAAAGGGAATATGAAGATTGATTGCGAAGGACGCCGTGTTTTTATCGGAGAACGAGAGATCAATCTTACAGCGAAGGAATTTGATGTGCTTGAGCTTCTGGCAATGAATCCGAACAAGGTTTACAGCAGAGAGAATCTGCTGAATCTGATCTGGGGATATGATTATCCGGGTGATGCAAGAACTGTAGATGTACATATCCGTCGTTTACGAGAGAAGATAGAACAGAATCCAAGTGAACCAAAATACGTACATACGAAGTGGGGAGTGGGTTATTATTTCCAGGGGTAAGAATACATTTTCATTTAAGAAAAAGATCTTTAACAATCTTAGATTCCGAATTTTTATCATAGTGCTTCTTGCCGGGCTTGTGCCCAGCGTAGTAGCACTATTTGGAATCGTAAAAGTCTATGAGTCACGTGCTGTGTCACTTCGAACAGCAGAAATTCAGAATCAATGTACAATTTTAATGAATCAGATCAGTGCGAGTCATTATTTTGAGGACACCTCACAAGAGGTGGTCAATGACAGTCTGAATCAGCTGACTAACATTTATAACGGAAGAGTTATGGTGATTGACGATCAGCTGAGGGTAGTCAAGGATACTTACAGTCTGGATGAAGGAAAGCTGGATGTATCTGAAAGTGTAGTGCGCTGTATGAAGGGGACGAGCACGAATAATTATGATAAGAAGAATCATTATATCGAGGTGACTGCACCGATTACAATACCCGGAGAGGATCGGATTCGCGGTGTAATGCTGGCAAGTGTTTCAACTGATAGTATTGAGGATTCTCTGGATGTATTATACACACAGGGAAGCGTGATTATTGGTCTTGTGATGATTTTTCTGACGATTGTTGCAGTGTTTGCAGCAGATCGTGTAGTACGTCCGCTACATCAGATTGCAGCTACGATCGAGAATGTAAGTGCAGGGTATAGCGACGATGTTCTGCATGTGGATACATTTACAGAAACAAAGAGTATCAGCGAAGCGATCAATAAGATGATGGGAAGGCTGAAGCTTTTGGATGATTCCAGGGAAGAATTTGTATCCAATGTATCTCACGAACTGAAGACCCCGATGACATCGATGAAAGTACTGGCCGATTCACTTCTGGAGCAGGAGAACCTTCCGGTTGAGATGTATCAGGAATTCATGGGTGATATTGCAAAAGAGATTGACCGTGAGAATAAGATCATTACAGATCTTTTATCACTTGTGAAGATGGACAAGAAGGGGCAGACGCTGAATATTGAATCCATTAATATCAATGAACTTCTAGAACAGATTTTGAAGAGATTAAAACCAATTGCAGAGAAAAAGAATGTGGAGATCGTAATGGAGAGCTTTCGTCCGGTTACGGCGGAGATTGATGAGACAAAGCTGTCACTTGCGATTTCCAATCTGGTAGAAAATGCAGTAAAGTATAATCATGATAATGGATGGGTTCATGTATCATTGAATGCAGACCACAAATTTTTCTATGTAAAAGTAGAAGATTCAGGAATTGGAATTCCGAAAGAGGATCAGGCGCATGTTTTTGAACGTTTCTTCCGTGTGGATAAATCTCATTCCAGAGAGATCGGAGGGACTGGACTTGGACTTGCAATTGCGCGAAATGCTGTGATCGCACATAGAGGTGCGATTAAAGTATTCAGTGAAGAAGGCGAAGGAACAACATTTACTGTGAGAATTCCATTGATCTATACATCTTCTTAGGAGAAAAGTTATGAAAAAAATGAAAAGGGATCGCAGTGTTGCTTATTCTGATTCTTTCTCTCGCAGTAACTGCGTGTGGGAATCGTTATGGAGTAAAGGAAGGCGAATCTTACATTTACTGTATGAATACAGACAAGACAGGACTTGTAAAGGTCGCGACTAAGATCAGCGGCAATTCTGCGATAAAAAAGGCGGAATCTGTAATCGATGAGATGAAGAAACCAACGAATGAAATTGAATATACACAGGCAATTCCGGAACAGGTGAAATTGCTCGATTGTGCTTTAAAGGGCAGTATCCTTGAGATTAATTTCAGCGAAGAATATTATGAAGTGAAACCTCTGGATGAGAAACTGATGCGGGCAGCAATCGTACAGTCACTGCTTCAGATTGACGGAATTGATGCGGTATCTGTCCGTGTGAAAGGGAAACCACTCAAAGATAATGAAGGAAATGATGTTGGCTTAATGAATGAGGATGACATTGTTGATGCAACAGGATCTTCATTAAGTTCTTATCAAACGGATACACTGACATTGTATTTTGCAGATCAGAATGGATCCAAACTGGTCAGGCAAGAGGTTGATGTTCATTACAGCAGTAATGTCTTGAAAGAAAAGCTGATTGTAGAAAAGCTGATGCAAGGTCCATCTGAGGAGGGGGCATATCCAACGATCAATCCGGCGGCTAATCTGTTGAGTGTAACAACAAAGGATGGAATCTGTTATGTGAATTTTGACAGCACATTTCTGATCAGTGCGTATGATGTACTGCCTGAGATCACGATTTATTCTATTGTGGATTCTCTTGTAGAGGGAGCAGGAGTAAGGCAGGTACAGATTACGATCAATGGTGAATCGAATGCAAAATACATGGAGAAGGTGGACTTGTCACAGCCATTGAATGAAGAGCAGGACTGGATAGCAGCAGATAATAAAGAATGAGAAAACGCCCGCTTTGTATGGTATGTCTTATACTGCTTGCCATACAGCTTGTAAGAGTGAGTTTTTTACAGAATACAAAAGATCAGAAACCGTCCCTTGCAGAAACATTGATTTCAGATGAGAAAGATGTGATTTGCGAGGGCACGGTTTATAAAATTGAAAATAAATCACAATCAACTGCAATTTATCTGAAAGATGCGGTTGTTTCTTGTACAGATCAAAAGAGTAAGAATCAGATAATCAAAGAAAAGAAAATCCTTGTAATAATAAAAAAATAATAAATCCGGTAAAAAAATCAGAATGAAAATAGGACAGAAGCTGAATGTGTGGGGGACAAAACAGTCGTTTCATCCGCCAAGGAATCCGGGTAATTTTAACCAAAAAAGTTATTATCAAAAACAGGGAATCCATGTTGGGGTTTTAACAAAGGCAGAACAGGTTGAGATCGTTTTGTCTGAAAAAGACAAGAACTGGATTGTATCACGATGGAATAGCATACGGAATCAGCTGGACCGGCTGAAAAATTACTGGAACTGGAAGAGTGTAAGCCAGATGGGAAAAACACATGGCGCGATGCTTTCTGCAATCTTGTTGGGAGAAAAAAGCGGACTTGAATCCGGAGATGAAAAAATTGTATCAGAAGAACGGATTAGGACATCTGCTTGCAATTTCGGGATTACACATGTCACTGATCGGAATGTCTGTTTACCGGTTATTAAGAAGAATGGGAAATTCATTTCTGTTTTCCGGAATTGCCGGAGGAGGGGTTCTGTTTTTCTATCTGGTTATGACAGGTCCACAGGTATCCAGTCTTCGTGCACTTCTTATGTTTTTATCCGCATGGGGGCAGAAATTACCGGGAGAGATGTGGATCAACCTACAAGCCTGGCGGTTACAGCAGCTATCTTAAGCATATATCAACCGCTGTATCTGTTAGATGCGGCATTTTTACTTTCGTTTGGTGCAATTCTTGGAATTTTATTATTGTATCCAATTTTTGAACAGAAAACACGTTTGAAAGCATGGGAAGGATTTAAGATTAGTTTAGCTGTTAATGGAATGCTTCTGGGAATCATGCTGTATTATTATTTTGAGGTGCCGCCGTATGCACTCGTTTTGAATGTTATTTTAATTCCGTTGTTTCCATTTGTGATGTTGACCGGTATAGGTGGAATTTTATTTTCAGAATTATCGGGAACCGTAGGAAAAATTGGATTCAGAAGCTGTGATCGCCTGTTGTCCTTCTATGATAAATTATGTGAGCTGACATCAGCGCTTCCGGGCAGCAGGATTGTGACCGGACAGCCAAAGTTATGGTGGGTGCTTATTTACTATGGTGTGCTGTTCATTTTTGTGCTTCCTGTTTTATGCAATGAAAAATAAGACAGATAACCGAAGAAAACAGGCGGGATTTTCACTTCTTGTTTGTATTATCATAGCAGGATCGATCTGCGGATGCGGAATACTCAATAATGATTCAAAAAACCTTCAGGTGACTGTTCTGGATGTTGGACAGGGGGACTGTATTTTTATAAGAGACAGGGAAGGAAAGAAAATGCTGGTGGATGGAGGGAGCAGTGATCTGTCTTCTGTCGGTACTTACCGGATAGAGCCATTTCTATTATTGCAGGGGGTCAGAAAACTGGAGTATGTTTTTGTGACACATGGTGATGCGGATCACATCAATGGAATTCAGGAACTTCTGCAAAATCAGAAACAGGGAGTGGAAATCGATGCGCTTGTTCTGCCGCCGGAAGAATATATGGATGAGAAATTACTCCATCTTGCAGAAATAGCGAAAGAAAACGGGACGAGAGTGCTGACAATTTATTCAGGAGAAGAAGTCGGAACATATTTAAAATGCATAGCTCCGTTGACAACGAGGAAAAACGAGCGTACACGTGGCAGGATGGAGGAGGTACCTTGTCTGGAAGCAGGAAATGAAGCATCTGTTGTACTTGAATTGAAGGATGGGGCATTTCAAATGCTTCTGACAGGAGATCTGGAAGGAAGAGGAGAGGAACAGCTGGTGGAAAGCGGAACGTTGGAAAGCTGTCCAATCTTAAAAGCAGGACATCATGGGTCGAAGAATTCAGGGAGTGAAGACTTCCTTCAGATTGTGAAACCCAGATTAACATTGATCTCAGCGGGGATAGAGAACCGCTATGGACATCCACATGCGGAGACGCTGGAACGCCTGAGGGGAATCGGAAGTGAAGTATTATCCACGCAGGAATGTGGCGCAATTACACTAAAGAGTGATGGACGAAAAATAAAGGTTCACAAGTATTTATAAAATTATGGAAATAGGAACAGGCGAACAGGAACAGGTGATAAAAAGGCTCTTGTCAAAGTATTGGTTATTCATTTATAATAGAATAGTTATGAAGACCTTAAATGAAGATTTAAAATCAGGACAATTTAAGCAGGTATATCTTCTCTGCGGAGAAGAAGGATATCTGAAGAAACAGTATAAGAACCGTTTTGTGAAGGCAATGCTTCCGGAAGGTGATACGATGAACTATTCGTATTATGAAGGGAAGAATACGCCAGTGAAAGAAGCAATCGATCTTGCAGAGACCTTACCTTTTTTTGCAGAGCGCAGACTGATCGTATTTGAGAATACGGGATTTTTTAAAACTGCGGCAGGGGCAGATCTGGCGGATTATATCAAGGATATGCCAGAGACAACCTGTTTTATCTTCGTGGAAGAAGAGATTGATAAGAGGAATAGGCTCTACAAAGCAGTGAAAGCGAAAGGATATATTGCAGAGCTGTCCACGCAGGATGCAGGAACACTGAAACGCTGGGTTGCAGGTCTGGTCCGAAAAGAGCAGAAGCAGATTTCGGAGTCTGTGATTGTGTATTTTCTGGATAAAGTTGGAACAGACATGGAAAATATCCAGGGAGAGCTGGAGAAGGTATTCTGTTATGCACTGGAGAGAGATACGATCACGAAGGAAGATATTGATGCTGTCTGTGTGACGCAGATCACGAATCATATTTTTGAGATGGTAGATGCAGTTGCAGCTGGAAATCAGCAGAAAGCACTGGATCTGTATTATGAACTGCTGGCTTTAAAGAACCGCCGATGCGTATTCTTTTTCTGCTGGTACGTCAGTACAGGATGCTTTTCCATGTCAAGGCACTTGCGAACCAGGGATATGGAGAAAAGAGATTGCGTCTAAAGCAGGATTACATCCATTTGTGGCAGGAAAGAATATGGAACAGGCGAAGCGGTTTAAGATGGGACAGCTGCGCCGTGTGATGGAAGAAGGGGCACAGCTGGAGCAGGATGTAAAGACAGGATTGCTGACAGACAATCTTGCGGTAGAACTTTTTGTTGTAAAACAGTCAGAAAGATAGATGGAGGAAGAAGTATTGTCAACAATTGATCAGAGTCATATTAGAAATTTTTGTATTATAGCACATATCGATCATGGTAAGTCTACACTGGCGGACCGTATCATTGAGCAGACAGGACCTTTTGACTAGCAGAGAAATGCAGTCACAGGTTCTCGATAACATGGACCTGGAGAGAGAGCGTGGAATCACGATTAAAGCACAGGCAGTCCGTACTATATATCAGGCAGATGACGGAGAAGAGTATATTTTCAACTTGATCGATACACCTGGACACGTCGATTTCAACTATGAGGTATCCCGAAGCCTGGCAGCCTGCGACGGAGCGATTCTTGTTGTTGATGCGGCACAGGGAGTTGAGGCACAGACACTTGCGAATGTATATCTGGCACTCGATCATGATCTGGACGTTATGCCGGTTATCAACAAGATTGATCTTCCAAGTGCAGAGCCGGAACGAGTAAAAGAAGAGATTGAAGATGTGATTGGAATTGATGCGGAGAATGCACCGCTGATTTCAGCAAAGACAGGTCTTAATGTACATGATGTTCTCGAGCAGATCGTACAGCAGATTCCGTCACCGGTCGGAGATCCGGATGCACCGCTTCAGGCACTGATCTTTGATTCCAAGTATGATTCATACAAGGGAGTTATTGTATTCTGCCGTATCAAGGAGGGTACGGTCAGAAAAGGTACACCGATGCTCATGATGGCAACAGGAGCAAAAGCAGAAGTTGTAGAAGTCGGAACTTTTGGTGCCGGTCAGTTTATTCCATGTGATGCACTCGAAGCGGGAATGGTAGGATATATTACAGCCAGCCTTAAGAATGTAAAGGATACGCGTGTCGGAGATACGATCACGAATGCATTAAATCCATGTGCAGAGCCGCTTCCGGGATATAAGAAAGTAAATCCGATGGTATACTGTGGACTTTATCCGGCAGACGGAGCAAAGTATCCGGACCTGAGAGATGCACTTGAGAAGTTGCAGCTTAATGACGCGGCACTTCAGTTTGAGGCAGAGACATCCGTGGCACTTGGATTCGGTTTCCGCTGTGGATTCTTAGGACTGCTTCATCTGGAGATTATTCAGGAACGTCTGGAAAGAGAGTACAACCTTGATCTTGTTACAACAGCACCGAGTGTTATTTATAAGATCCATAAGACAAACGGTGATGTGATTGACCTGACGAACCCGACAAATATGCCGGATCCTGCAGAGATTGAATATATGGAAGAGCCTATGGTAAAGGCTGAGATCATGGTAACATCCGAGTACATCGGAGCAATCATGGATCTGTGTCAGGAACGCCGTGGAATCTATCAGGGAATGGAATATATCGAAGAGACAAGAGCTGTGCTTACTTATCATCTGCCACTCAATGAGATTATTTACGATTTCTTTGATGCATTGAAATCAAGATCCAGAGGATACGCATCTTTTGATTATGAGATGCTTGGTTATGTACGTTCCGAGCTTGTCAAACTTGACATTCTGATCAACAAAGAAGAAGTGGATGCCCTTTCATTTATTGTATTCGAGGGAAGCGCTTATGAACGTGGAAGAAAGATGTGTGAGAAGCTGAAAGAAGAGATTCCGCGTCAAATGTTTGAAATTCCGGTACAGGCAGCAATCGGCAACAAGGTTATTGCCCGCGAAAACGTCCGCGCTATGCGTAAGGACGTACTGGCGAAATGCTACGGCGGTGATATCAGCCGTAAGCGTAAGCTGTTGGAAAAACAGAAGGAAGGTAAAAAGCGCATGAAGCAGGTTGGCAGTGTAGAGCTGCCGCAGGAGGCATTCATGGCGATTCTGAAAATGGACTAAGGCTTAGCGCTTAGTCGATAGTGTCTGATAGATAGGAGCAATGCAATTATGATGATACAACTGCAAGGCTTGCTTTCGACAATCACATTTTTGGATGTTATAGATATTGTCGTCGTTGCCTATTTTCTTTACCGTTTGTTCCTGATGCTGAAAAACACCCGTGCCGCAACATTGGGTAAGGGGCTTATGGTGCTGATAGGCTTCACGCTTATCTGCCGTTGGCTGAACCTGCATGTTATCAGCTGGCTGCTGGAAAAGAGCATGACGGTGATTATGGTCGCCCTGCCTGTTGTCTTTCAGCCGGAGCTGCGACGTGCTTTGGAGCAAATCGGCCGCGGCAAGCTGTTTCATAAGGGCAGCGAGCTGGACGAGCAGGAGCTGGAGGAAATGCTGGATTCCGTTGCTCATGCCACTAAGGTGATGAGCAAAAACAAGGTGGTGCGCTGATGGTCTTTGAGCGTGCTACCGGTTTGGCAGAGCGTATCGAAACCGGTGTGCCGATTGACGGTCTGGTGAGCTCGGGACTGCTGCAGAACATTTTTGTTAAGGATACACCGCTACATGACGGCGCTGTCGTTATCCGCGGCAACCGCGTTGTTGCTGCCTGCTGCTTGCTGCCGCTTACGGAAAACCGTAATCTGAGCCAGGAGCTTGGTACCCGCCATCGTGCCGCTATCGGTATGTCCGAGCAGTCCGATGCGATGATTCTTGTTGTCAGCGAGGAAACCGGTACGATTTCCATTGCCCGCAACGGTGAGCTGATGCGTTATCTGACGGTGGATGATGTGAAGGAAATTTTGCGCACGGCAATTTTCCGTCCGCATGCAGCAGTTAAGAATTCTTTGGTTGATAAAATCAAGAGCTTGTGGGGCGGTGAGAAAAAATGAGATTTTTGCAAAGGCTGGCGCGTAAGGAAAACCTGTTGGCAAGGATTATCTGCCTGCTCATGGCCTGCGGCCTGTGGGTATATGTAATGACCGACCAGAACCCGATAATCGAGCGCAATATCGAGGTGCGCCTGCAGCAGAGAAATCTGCCGCAAAATATGATGGTCTTTAATGCTCCCGATAAAATTCTGGTAAAGGTGCGCGGTTCGCGTGCCAAGCTGAGTTCCGATAATCTGAGTGCCGAAATCAATGCTTCTATCAATTTAAAAAATATAACCGAAGGTCAGCAGAGCCTGCCGATTACGGTAACCTACTCCGGCGGCGAGATTGTATCCGTAACGCCTAAGGAGGTTTCCGTATATGTGGATACGGTAAGCGAGAAAAAGGTTCCCGTTACTACGCGTATCGTTGGCGCGGTGAACGGTGATATGACCATCGGCAGCAGTATAATTACTCCAGCGGAGGTTACTTTGCGTGGTGCAACACATCGTATTGACAAGGTAAACCGTGTGGTTGCTCCGATAGATATCAGCAACCATAGCGGCAGCTTCCAGACGGAAAGCGAGCTGGTTGCCGTGAGTGACGACGGTTACGATATTCCTAATATGAGAATTATCCCTGAGCGCGTTATGGTGCAGGCCAATATGGTAAGCCAGATGCATTCGCTTGATATTCCGGTTAAGCTGGTTATGAGCGGTGATTTGCCTGCCGGTATTATTGTTACCAAAACAGAGATTGTGCCGACAAGCGTTCGCGTTACCGCACCGCCTTCCGTGCTGAAGGAGCTGAAGGATGTCAAAACTAAGCCCTTGGATGTAAGCAAGCTCAATGGCAGTACTGTTGTTGCAGCTGAGCTTGATTTGCCGGAAAAGGTTATTCCAGAAAGACGTACGGTGCAGATTAAAATATCGGTAGAAAGGCAGAACTGATTTATAGATGAAGCTGAAAATAAATAATGTGCGTATCAGCCTGCGACAGGAGCAGACGCTGGAGCAGGCGGTGTGCCGCAAATGCGGTATACCGCGCAAGGCTTTGGGCAGTGTGAGGATAGTACGCAAGGCAGTGGATGCGCGCAAGAAAATGATATCTGCCTCAACTACCATGTGCTGGCAGAGGTTGAAACAGGCGGCAGACAGGCGAAGCGTCTGCTGGCGGACCGTGATATTACACAATATCAGGAGCAGCAGCAGCCGACGCTGGAGCTTGGCACACTGCCGCTGAGCGCACCGCCTGTGGTTATCGGTGCTGGTCCTGCGGGACTTTTGGCGGCACTGCAGCTGGCGGAGCATGGCTACAAGCCGCTGCTTTTGGAGCGCGGCAAGCCGGTGGCGCAGCGCGTGCAGGATGTGCAGCGCTTTTGGCAGACGGGAGAATTTAACCCCGCGTCCAACGTTCAGTTTGGCGAGGGCGGTGCAGGTACATTTTCTGACGGAAAGCTCACAACAGGCATCAAGGACAAACGCTGCCGTCAGGTATTTTTAGAGCTTGCAGAGCATGGCGCTCCTGAAGAAATACTCTATTCAGGAAAGCCCCATATAGGCACCGATAAACTTGCTGTCACAGTTAAAAACATAAGAAAGCATATACCGAAATGGGAGGAGAGATTCTCTTTCAAGTCCCAGTTCAAACGTCTTATAAACCGCCAACGGAGTTGTTCACGGAGTAACCTACACCGACGAAAAGGGATGCGAACACGATTTTGAAACAGATGCCGTATTCTTGCAATCGGCCATTCTGCAAGAGATACCGTTGAAGCCCTTTACAGTCAGGGAATAAACATGATGAGAAAGCCTTTCTCCGTGGGAGCAAGAATCGAGCATCCCCAGGAGCTTATAAACAAAGCTCAGTACGGCGATTTTGCAAATCATCCCGCTTTAGGCGCCGCAGACTATAAAATGGCCTGTCATCCGCCGCATGGCAGAGGAGCATATACTTTTTGTATGTGCCCCGGCGGAACAGTTGTTGCCGCTGCTTCTGAAAAAGGCGGAGTCGTAGTAAACGGAATGAGCGAATACGCACGTGACGGCGAAAACTCAAACTCTGCCCTCCTTGTAGGCATTGAGCCTGAGGATTTCCCCCGGCGACCATGTACTTGGCGGAATGTTCTATCAGAGAGAAATAGAACACGCCGCATTCCTTGCAGGAGGTTCCACCTATGAAGCTCCCTGCCAGCTTGTAGGTGACTTTTTAAAGGAGCAGAAAAGCACCAAGCTTTCATTTGTAAAGCCCACCTGCCCAACCGGAGTGCATCCCACAAACCTTTGGGATATTCTCCCCGAAAGAGTGAGCAAAACAATGAGCGAAGCAATAGTAAAAATGGATAATATGCTCCACGGCTTTGCTCTTCCCGACGCTGTTTTGACAGGCGTTGAAACCCGCTCTTCCTCACCTGTCCGCATTCTCCGTGACGAATTTTCACCAGTCTAATATAAGGGGACTTTTCCCCTGCGGAGAGGGAGCAGGCTATCGCGGGAGGAATTGTTTCCGCAGGCGTTGATGGACTTCGCTGCGCCGAAGCCATAATCAGCGACCTTAACTGAATAAG
>ENA-OQET01000279-OQET01000279.1-human-gut-metagenome-genome-assembly--contig:-NODE-279-length-28384-cov-4.718902_pt1 | contig 28384 bp, 24 predicted proteins | sample MGYA00242800_ERZ504645 | MGnify/ENA primary metagenome ERZ504645 (study PRJEB26092, sample SAMD00036308) | human gut metagenome | host: Homo sapiens | study: EMG produced TPA metagenomics assembly of... | reverse complement strand
TTGGCAAAAAAACAAATTTTTTTACGGGTCAAAAATATAAAACAGATTATCAAATTAAATAAATTTGTTTAGTACACATCGTATCATATGGTGTGTTTCTTGTTTTTTAGGAGGTAAAAACAAAATGAAAACACATTCGTTTAAGCGTTGGATTGCAGGACTGCTTTCTGCCGCGTTGTGCCTTTCCGCAATTTTTGGGACTTGGTATAACTAAAGCCTTTGCTAAAGGTGAGCAGGCGGAAGTGTGTTTGGTTTCATTCCCCCGCGAGGGTGATGCTAATTATAGTACAACCACATGGGGACATGATGATATAAAACTTATGAACGGTTGATTCTTTCAGAAAGGAAAGTATCTTACGGTTTATTCAATGGGTTCATATAACGGTAAAATATGTTACTGTATCGAACCCAGTACCATGGTGAAAAGCGGAGATAGATTATCTTCGACCAATGAAACATATTGGGATAATTATCCAGATAAATACAATAAGACAATTTCTGGGAAAAATATTAAGCTAATTATAGGGCGCATTCTACAGTATGGCTATACCGGAACTATAAGTACATCATGGCGTTCACAGAAATCAGAGGATGCAGCGAAACTTTCCAATGCTACAGCCACGCAGCTTCTAATATGGGAAACTATCGTTGGTGAGCGCGATGCGGAGTTTAACCATGTTGTCCCAAAGAATTGTAGTTCAGTTCTTGACTATATACGGGCAGACAATCCACTTCGCTCAGAGATATTGAACTATTATAATCATATTGTTGAGAGGGTTCAGAGACATACGAAAATGCCGTCCTTTTGCTCTGCTACAATTGATGGAGCCCAGAATATTGAACTTAAGTGGGACGGGAACTCTTATACTGCCACACTTACAGATACTAACAATGTCCTTCAGGATTACACTTTTTCCAGTAGTTCTTCTGGGGTTCAGATTAAAGTCAGCGGAAGAAATCTAATTGTTACTTCATCAGAAGCACCATCATCACCGATTACAATTGTTGCTAATAAAAACGATTCACAGAGAAAAGGTCTTGTCGTGTGGGGCGATGGAGTTTATGCGCCGGGTGAAGGTGTACAGGACCTTGTAACATATGTGCAAGAGGTTGATGATCATGTACAAGGGTTTGTTAATTTAAATGTATCCTATGGTTCTGCTAAGATTGTAAAGACTTCTGAAGACGGCCATGTTGACAATATTACCTTTACTGTTATAGGTAATGGCGTTAATCAGACAGTTAAGACAAATTCTAAGGGCGAGATACAGATTGACAATCTAATGCCTGGTGACTATAGCGTGACCGAAATGAGCTATGACAAATATGAGCCACAGGAGTCTCATCATGTAACTGTTGTATCAGGAAAAACAGCTACAGTGACTTTTAATAATAAGCTCAGACGTGGAGATTTAAAAATTATAAAGTCTTCGGAAGATAACCTCAACGAGGGCGTGATCTTCCACCTCTACGGTACCTCGCTCTCGGGCATTGCTGTGGACGAATATGCCGTGACTGATGCGGACGGCGTGGCGACTTTTGAAGATGTCCTCATCTCCGGCGCTGCTCCTTATACCGTGGAGGAAGTGGACACTGCTGTTCGCTATGTCGTTCCCGAAGCGCAGTCTGCGCCTATCCGCTGGAACGAGGTTGCAAATCGTAGCTTCCTCAATATTCTGAAGAAGTTCTCTGTGACCGTTACCAAGAGCGACGCTGAAACCGGTACGGCGCAGGGTGATGCTTCTCTTGCCGGTGCGGTCTATGGCATCTATAAGGGTGAAATGCTTGTGGATACCTACACCACCGACAAGAGCGGACGGTTCGTAACCAAGGAATATATCTGCGATGACGATTGGACGGTGCGTGAGATTAATCCGTCTGAGGGCTATCTTCTTGATACTACCGTTCATAAGGTCGGCGCAGAGCCGCAGCTTTATACCGTGGAGCATAATCAGACGGCAAATGATGTGACTGAGCAGGTCGCAAAGGGCAATGTTGCCATCATCAAGCACACCGATAACGGCGATACGCAGATCGAAACACCCGAAAATGACGCTGAGTTTGCCGTGTACCTGAAAGCTGCAGGCTCTTATGATAATGCAAAGGATACCGAGCGTGACTATCTCACCTGTGACGAAAACGGCTTTGCACAGACAAAGGATATGCCTTACGGCATCTACACCGTACATCAGGTGTCAGGCTGGGAAGGCAGCGAGCTGATGTCCGACTTTGATGTGTTCATTTCTCAGAATGGGGCGACCTATCGCTATCTCATCAACAATGCTCCCTTCAACAGCTTTATCAAAATCGTGAAGCAGGACGCAGAAACCGGTAAGACCATTCCTTATGCAGGTGCAGGATTCAAGATTTATGACCCGGACGGGAATCCTGTGACAATGACCTTCACCTATCCGACATCGACCAATATTGATGTGTTCTATACCGATGATGAGGGTTCACTGATTACACCTGAAAAACTGCCTTACGGCAGGGGGTATTCCATTGTTGAAGTGCAGGCTCCCTATGGATATGTACTTGATGAAACACCTATTTATTTTGACGTGACACAGGAAAACTCTATAGAAGAAAGTGGGGTTACAATAATAAAAGTAAATAAAAATAATTTTGCACAGAAGGGCACAATTGCAGTAGAAAAGACGGGAGAAGTGTTCTTTGGGGTTTCTGTTTCAGGAGGCATAGATGAAAGTGGCAATGAACTACCTATCATATATCAGCCGCAGTACGAAAAGCGTGGGCTTCCTGGTGCGGTCTATGAGGTCGTTGCCGCAGAGGATATTATTACCCCTGATGGTACCGTCAGAAATCATAAGGGCGATGTTGTTGATACCATTATTACCGATGAAAATGGAATAGCTATGAGTTGTGAACTCTACCTTGGTGAATATGAGGTGCGCGAAGTCACTGCTCCTAACGGTATGGTTCTCAATCCTGAATCCCGTTTCGTGGAGCTTGTCTATGCCGGTCAGAATGTGGCTGTGACCGAAACTGCGACTTCTTTCGAAAACGAACGTCAGAAGGTGGAAATCAGTCTTGTGAAGTCCATTGAGCAGAATGAACGCTTCGATATCGGCACAAACGGTGAGATGAAGAATATTACCTTTGGACTGTTTTCTGCCGAAGAAATCGTATCGACCAGCGGCACTTTTATTCCAGCGGATGGTCTTATCGAGATTGTTTCTCTCAATGAGGATGGAACGGCAACGATTAAGACAGACCTTCCTTATGGAAGATACTATGTGCAGGAAATTGCTACAGATAGCCACTACAAGCTTTCTGACGCTAAGTATCCTATAATTTTTGAGTATGTCGGTCAGGATACGGCGGTCGTAAAGATTGCTGTCAATGATGGTAAGGCAATCAAAAAATGACCTGATTTATGGTTCTGTTTCCGGCAAGAAGGTTGATGAGGACGGCAACGCTCTCGGCGGTGCGATGATTGGGCTGTTTCGCACGGATGACGGCGAGTTTACAAAGGAAAACGCTCTGATGACTACCACTTCTGCCGAAGATGGTAGTTTTTCTTTTGAGAATATCCCTTGCGGCACTTGGTATGTCCGTGAGATTGAACAGCCCACAGGCTTCGTGCTGGATGATACCATCTATCCTGTGACGATTGGCACAGACGGTCAGGTCGTAGAGATTGAGATTGTCAACGAGTATGGCCGTGGCAACATTCATCTGACCAAGGTGGATTCCGAGTATCCCGATAACAAGCTGACTGGAGCAGTATTTGAGGTTTACAAGGACAGCAATAATAATAGTAAGCTGGACGAAGGCGACGAACTGCTCGGCACACTGACTGAAAAAGAAATCGGTGAATACGGAATGAATGACCTGTTCTACGGTCGCTACTTTGTCAAGGAAACCAAAGCACCGGATGGCTTTGTTCTCGATACTGACGTGTATGAGGTGGTGATCGACACAGACGGCAAGACTTATGATGTCGAAAACAAAGCGGGTGTCGGCTTTATCAATGAGGTGATGCGTGGCAACCTGAAGATTGTTAAGACCTCATCTGATGGTAAGGTCAAGGGTTTTGCATTCCGCATTACTGGTGCAAACGGCTATGAGATTATCCTTGAAACTGATGAGAATGGCGAGATTTTTATAGAGGGGCTTCGTATTGGAGACTATACCGTATCTGAGATGAACAATTCTGCTTCTTCTATGTATGTTTTGCCTGATGATAAAACGGCAACAGTTAAGAGTGGTGCCACTACTATTGTGGAGATGCACAATGTGGTGCGTGAAACGCCCAATACTGGAGAACCCGATAATTTATCGCTTGTACTCACGCTTATGGGACTGTCCACGCTGGGAATTGCTGCGAGTAGTTTTCTCAGATTTAAAAATAAAAAGAAAGAAGAGGGTAATTAATGGAACTTAAAACTATTGTAGCTATTGTATTGGTAGTTGTTATTGTTGGCGGATTTGTTTTCTTGCAGATTAAGAATAGGAAAAAGTAATTTGATTGTCTGTGGGGCAGAGCTAAACTCTGCCCCTTTTATAAGGAGTGATATAGATGGAGCGACTAAAAACCGTGGAGAGCCGTGTGCTTTCTGTTTTAAAAGACTGCCCGAGAGCAAGGCTCGACGATATGATACTTTTTATGCATTACTATGACCGATATGCGGACTATCTTTGCGCTGGCAAACTTCCACTCAATGACTTAGCATTCAATTACAAGGCTTACGGACTTCCGTGCTTTGAAACGATTCGTAGAGCAAGGCAGCGTGTGCAGTCACTTTTTCCTGAGTATTCCCGTAGTGCCGACAATGATGACAATATCGTTATCATTATCGGTATTTCCTAAGTTAGGGGGTAAATAACTATGCCAACAAGGAAAACCACAGCCGAACAGGGCTTACAGCAGAAAATAAAAGTTCTGACAAAGCTTTTTGATGCCGGCTGCAAAACCGAAAAGGCTTTGAAGTCACTGACCTTGTCGACGATACTGAAAATTCCCGATGTAACCGTGCCGGATATGACGGTCATCATTGAGCTTCAGGAGCATGTCATAAAGAACCGCCTTTTCTCCTATTTGGGAGGTGGGATGGATGGGTCGAGTGACACGAGCGAGTGACCGCCACATCATTTGGAGCAACCGAAGCCTTGATGTGGACGACTGGCGAGAGGATTACAAGGAGTTCCTTGAAGCTAATGAGCTGGACGACGACCCGAATGATGAGCAGGCGCTCTATGAGTGGATGGTGGAAACCAATGACGACTACCTCTCCGATGAGCGAGTCAACCTGAATGTTCAGCTTTCCCAGCCGATCATTGTCATTGGCGACATCGGCAGATGGAACGACAGAGTGATGGGCTACAAGGATATCCCCTCCGGCAACATCCGATATTGCCTGTATGCCGACACCGACTATACCGAATGGTATGTAGATAAGTACGGCGACCTTCGTGCCGATGCTATTCATCACGACGGCACAAATCACTATCTCTACCGTGTGTTTAAGGAAGGCGTTTCCGAAACGCAGATGGAGAACCTGAGAGATAAAATCTATCACGGCAAAGCCACACGAGCCGATATTACACGACTGACCCGGCGACTTGGGGATGAGATTGCCGCTATTTACGGCTTTGACATCCCGAAACAAAGAACACGCCAAGAAAGGAGTGAGCGATAATGGCTGATTTCACACTGCGCCCAATGACCATTCCCGAACGCAAATACAGCTATGCCCAAAGTTCTCAGCTTCAGGGACAGACCGGCAACATCGGACATCTGCGTGGGGACTTCGGTTCTAACGACAACTGGTTTTATACCACTTGGTTTGATACCCGCCCGCAATGGAAAAGCGATGAGTTCAAGCAGGACTTGGACGATGTAATCAACGCCCTGCGTTCAGAGAAATACGGACTGCTCAAAAATCGTGTTACTATGCGCTCGTTTGGGCGGGCAAACAAGGACAGCGAAATACAGAATAGCTACGCCACAGTGTTCGGCTTTCGAGCCGATACAGAGAAGTATGCATTTCTGCTTCGCTGTATCCCAGTCCGGGGTGACTATAACTTCTACTGCTTTTGTTATGTGAAGGAATGGCTGGATAAGCATATCGAAGAAGCCAACCGGGATATTCGCTTTATTGACAGCCACTATAAAGAGCTGTTCCGTATCCCGGACGGAGAGCGTATTATTGTGACTGACCGTGACGGTAAGACGGAAAGCTATTCCTGCCGCTATATTGACAACTATCACACAGAGGTTGGACGCAATCTCTTTCACATTTGCGAGTTTGCCGAGCGTATGGAGCAAGGCGGCTGTACCTACGCTCCAATGGAGCCGCCCTTGCCTCCGATGTGCTATTCCATACTCCCGTCAACCGGCGAAGTCATTCAAATTGACCGCTGGCAAAAAGGTTATACCGCCACAAGTTTTAACGACGGGAATCGTGCGGAGAACGAAGCAATTAAAGATAAGTTTAATGAGAAGCTGGGCGTGACTAAGGCACAGGAGCAGGCGATGCTTGCCGGTTCTATGATCCGGTGGGACTCCATTGCCGCCAAACCCAAGAGCTATGATGAGAACGGCAAAGCCATCAAGCCAAAAGACTATGAACGATAAGGAGGTGTCCGCCGATGGCACGAAAATACGACTTCATCTCGGAGCTGTATAACCGAACCTGCAAAACGGTCGTTGCAAACCCCGAAAGCTGGGAAGCATTTCTGCGCTCTGCCTGCTACAATTACCGTCTGCGCTTTGATGAGCAACTTTTGGTTCACGCACAGCGACCGGACGCCACCGCCGTTCTTCAGATTGACGACTGGAACCAAAAGTTCGGGCGTTGGGTAAATCGTGGAGCGCACGGCATTGCTGTTTTTGAGGATGCCGACCAACGCCGCCAGCGGCTTGTCCACTACTTCGATATTTCCGACACGCATCCCAGCCGCTTTTCCCGCAGAGTTCCCATTTGGCAAATGCGGGACGAATACACGGCAGAAGTGATCGACACGCTGGAAAGCACCTTCGGAGAGTTGAACGACAAGGAAACCCTTGCCGTTGCCATCGAGTCGGCGGCAAGAAACGCCGTAGAGGACAACATCCCCGACTATCTCTCCGATCTGATCTACAGCGTAAAAGACAGCTTCTTGGACGGCGCATCCGAAGAAGAAATTACCCACATTTTCAAAACGGCGGTGAGAAACAGCGTCGCCTATATGACGATGACCCGCCTGGGCATTGAAGCCGGAGAATACTTTGAACACGATGATCTTCGGGATGTGGTGAATTTTACAACCCCTGCCACGCTGAACGCCCTCGGCTATGCCACCAGCGATATTGCGGAGATGGGACTTGCGGAGATTTCTCGCACCATTCTTGCCCTCGACCGTCAAAATCGCATAATTGCAGAGAAAACCAAAGCCGATTACAATGTAGGCAAAGAAAAAACCGAAAGGAGTCCTGACGATGAACGAGATCACTTACACGAGGCAGGGGGATTATCTGCTCCCCGATCTGACAATGCCGGAGCAGCCGGAGCTGTCGATGGGCAGGTACGCCCGGATGCGGAAGAAGTTCCTGAAGGAGCATCACAAGGTACGCTACTACAACCTGCTGACGAGCTGCGCCCTGAACGAGCATCTGAACGACACGGAGCGCAGAGCGAAGGAGCTGGAACAGATGCTGACGGAGCAGATGGCAGCGTCGGAGGGCGTGACGGAGAATCTGAAAGCGACGGATATGATGAGTTGGGTTCGGAAGATGAACAGTATCCGGAGCCGAGTTCAGGAGATCGTGATGGCGGAGGTAATCTTCGCTTAGACTATTACGACCGAGGTCACGAGGATAAAAGCCTGCCGTTCTTTGGCGGCGATGATACGATTCGTGAAATCCTCGGCACCACGCCGCACCTGAAAGCAAGCAAAGACGAGATACGGGCATTCTTTGAAGCTACCGCTGATGAGAACGCCCGTATTTCTTATATCAAGCGCATTTTTAACAACGACTACACCGAGGTCATTCTGAGAGATGGACGGCGTGTGGGCTACAAGACCTATCAGAATGTGTTGCAGCTTTGGGAGGGCAGTTATCTCTCCCGCACGGCACAGAGTTTCTATGATTGGGGCGTAATTGCCCAGCATTTTGAAGCGATGCGGCTGCTTGGGGAGTTGCAGGACACGATGAAGCCGCTGCCGTCCATTGACGGGCAGTTGAGCTTGATGACAGCAGGAGCAGAGGAACGAAAGCCCTCTGCTTTTACTTTCTCTCAGGAGATCATCGACGCTGTTCTCACCCGTGGCAGCGGCATTTCTGAGGGGAAAATGCGAATCTATGATCAGTTCCAAAAGAGCCTGTCTGCAAAGGAAAACGCAGATTTCCTGAAAAATGAATACGGCTGGGGCGGAGTCTATCCGGCTATTGTCGGAGCCGGTGTTGATGAGCAACACGACGGTAAGGGTATCCGTATTTCTAAAGGCATCGGAAGCGATAAACCTCATATCGACCTGAAATGGAGTCAGGTGGAGAAGCGTATTGCCGAGCTGATAAGGCTCGACCGCTACCTGAACCCCAAGGAGATGGCACAGTATCCCAAATGGCTGGAACAGCAGGAAGAACGCCGTGCAGAGCTTGCCGAGGAACGAAGGAACAGAGAAATCTTGTCTACCGCACCTTCCGAAAAGGAAGAACCGAAAAATGAGCGATATGAGTACCACCTCGGCAGCACCGTCTATCTCGGCGCAAACGAGTATGAAATCCTGTCGTTTGATGATGAGCGTGTGATGCTCTATGATACGCAGTTTCCGCTTTTCAACAAGGAAATGACGAGAGCTGAGTTCGACAGCAAGGTGCAGGAGAACCCGCTGAACGAGCATTTGAAGGTCGATGAAATACAGCCCGAAGAAAAGGCGGCCGAGTATGACATCGGAATGGGCTATCTCGGCAACGGACTGACCGTTTGGAACCGTGCCGTGGAGGTCAATGGGGACTATCAGAACATTGCCCACATCTCCCCCGAAGGTGAGATCACCTTCTATGTGCAGGACTTGCCGCAAAGCGTTGTGGAGCGTATCGAACAGGCGGCAGAAAGAGAAAAGCCAAAGGATGCTGCTTTGCCGGAGTTCTATCAGGCGTATCTTAAGACCAAAGCAGACAATCCGAGTAGCCTTTTGCTGTATCAGGTGGGCGACTTCTTTGAAGCCTATACCGAGGACGCTGAGGTCGTCGGGACAGCCCTTGACTTGACGCAGACGACCCGTGCCGTCGATCACAACACCCGTGTCCCAATGGTAGGATTTCCACAGCACCGCTTGGAAACCTTCCTAACAATGCTGACCGACAGAGGGTACGATGTAGCGGTCAACGCTTTGGAGGACGGTAAACGCATTACCCGCACCGTGGTTTCCACCACGAAGGAAGCACCCATCGAGTCCAAACCTATCGGCAGGATCGACTATCTCGGCACGGACGGCAAGGTCGGTGAAAGCATCGAGTACACCAGCCCTTATAGTTTCGAGAAGGACATCAAGGAGGAAAACTACTACGGTGTGCCGATGAGTATTGTTCTGTATAAGGACAAAGACGGCAACACGATTCCGCACGGTTTTATCGCACAGCTTGACCCACCGCCCAAGGGCTTTGAGATCATCGACAGCCCGTATTTGCCGGAAAATGCTCTGGATAAAGCGAAGCATCTCATTGATGATTTTTGCCGTGAGGAGTATCAGCGTGAGGACGGTGCGGATTACACCGACCTTACCAATGTAGGTATTGCCTACACCACGACAGAGGACGACAGGCACGAGATTCAGGCAAGGGTCAACCTTGTGGATTTCCGCATCGAAACTCTTGCAGACGGCAAAGTCCTCCGCAGTGAGCAGTATGCGTCCCTTGAAGAACTGACCGAAAAAGGATTGCAAGCACTGTCCTTTGACGACCTTGTTTATCTCTCCGAGGAAGAACTTGCACAGGTGGAAGCACCCCTTACCCCTGTTTGGGAGCATCCGAAGAAAAGCAGGGTGCAGACCTTTGATATTCATCCCGAAATCCCAATGGCAGACCGTCATACCTTTGACCTTGCTTCTCACGAGGTCGAGGAGGTCAACAAGAAAGAACGCTTCCACCGCAACTATGCGGCAATCACCGTTCTGAAAAGGTGTCAGGAAGAAAACCGCTTCGCCACACCGGACGAGCAGATCATCCTCTCTAAATATGTGGGCTGGGGCGGTATTCCCGAAGCCTTTGATGAGCGAGCCGGTTCTTGGCAGACAGAGTTCGGGGTGCTGAAAAACATCCTGACGCCGGAGGAATACGCTTCCGCAAGGGAAAGCACTCTGACCGCTTTCTACACGCCGCCAACGGTTATCAATGCCGTGTATAAGGTGATGAAACAGCTTGGCTTCCGTGAGGGCAACATCTTGGAACCGTCCTGCGGCATCGGGCATTTTATCGGTATGCTTCCCGAAGAAATGAAGGAAAGCAAGATCTACGGTGTGGAGCTGGATACGGTTTCTGCCGGTATCGCACAGCAGTTATATCAAAAGTCCTCTATCGCCGCACAGGGCTTTGAAGAAACCAACCTCCCCGACAGCTTCTTTGACGCCGTTGTGGGGAATGTACCCTTCGGGGATTTCAAGGTTCCTGACAAGCGTTACGACAAACACAAGTTCCTCATTCACGACTACTTCTTCGCCAAGTCTTTGGACAAGCTCCGTCCGGGCGGCGTAATGGCTCTCATTACCAGCAAGGGAACGATGGATAAGGAAAACTCCGCTGTCCGCAAATATATTGCTCAGCGAGCCGACCTGCTTGGTGCTATCCGTTTGCCGAACAACACCTTTAAGGGTAATGCCGGAACGGAGGTCGTTTCGGACATTCTTATTCTGCAAAAGCGTGACCGCATTGTGGATATAGAGCCGGATTGGGTACAGCTCGGCACGGATGAAAAAGGTATCCTGATGAACAGGTACTTTGTTGAGCATCCCGAAATGATACTCGGAGAGATGAAAATGGTGTCGGGGCGTTTCGGTCCCGAAGCCACCTGCGTCCCTTACGAGGGGGCAGACCTTGCCGAGCAACTCAGCGAAGCCGTTTCCAATATTCACGGTGAGCTGACCGCATATGAGGTGGAGGATGAGCTTGTAGAGGAGGACAATTCCATTCCCGCAGATCCCACCGTCCGTAACTTCTCCTATACGGTGCCGGACGATAAAATCTACTTCCGAGAAAACAGCCGTATGGCTCCGGTGGAGGTATCGGCTACCGCAGAGAACCGCATAAAGGGTATGATCCGCATCCGTGATTCGGTCAGAAAGCTGATCGAATTGCAGACAGAGGATTACCCCGACTCGGAAATTCAAGCGGAGCAGGAGCGATTAAACGCTCTTTATGATACCTTTTCCAAGCAGTACGGACTTATCAACAGCCGTGCCAACATCTCCGCCTTTTCGCAGGACAGTTCCTTTTCTCTGCTCTCGGCTCTTGAGGTCTTGGGCGATGGAGGACAGCTTGAACGCAAGGCGGATATATTCCACAAACGAACCATCAAGCCACACACCCCGGTCACTTCCGTAGATACCGCCAGCGAAGCGCTTGCTGTTTCTATGGGCGAAAAAGCCCGTGTGGATATGGATTATATGTGCGAGCTGACCGGCAAGACCGAAGAAGAAATCTTTGCAGACTTGAAGGGCGTTATCTTTCTGAATCCGATGCACGGGTACGGCAATTCCACACAGGCAAAGTACCTGATGGCGGATGAATACCTCTCCGGCAATGTCCGTGAAAAGCTGGCACTCGCCCGAAAGTCAGCGGAACTTTACCCCGAAGATTACTCCGTCAATGTGGAAGCACTGGAACGGGTGCAGCCCAAAGACCTGACCGCCAGCGAGATCGCCGTTCGGCTTGGTGCTACTTGGCTGCCGACCGAAAATCGTCGAACAGTTTATGTTTGAGTTCTTGGGAACACCGAGGTACGCACAGTGGAACATCAAGGTTCATTTCTCTGCCTATACCGGCGAATGGAACATTGAGGGCAAGTCCTATGACCGCAGCAATGTGAAGGCATACAGCACCTACGGTACGGGGCGCATCAACGCCTATAAGATCATCGAGGAAACACTGAACCTGAAGGATGTCCGCATCTTCGACTATGTAGAGGACGCAGACGGCAAAAAGAAAGCCGTCCTAAACAAGAAGGAAACGGCAATCGCACAGGCAAAGCAGGAATTGATCAAGCAGGGCTTTCAGGATTGGGTTTGGTCTGACCCTGAGCGCAGAGAACGACTCTGCCGCCTTTACAACGATAAATTCAACAGCCTGCGTCCCCGTGAGTACGACGGAAGTCATATCGTTTTCAGTGGTATGAACCCGGAAATCGAGCTTCGGGAACACCAAAGAAATGCGGTGGCGCACATCCTCTACGGCGGCAATACGCTGCTTGCACACGCCGTGGGCGCAGGGAAAACCTTCGAGATGGTTTCGGCGGCGATGGAGTCCAAACGGCTCGGATTGTGCAGCAAATCCCTGTTTGTCGTACCCAATCACCTCACCGAGCAGTGGGCATCGGAGTTCTTACAGCTTTATCCCTCAGCCAACATTTTGGTGGCAACGAAGAAAGACTTTGAAACCAAGAACCGCAAAAAGTTCTGCGGCAGAATTGCCACCGGTGATTACGATGCCATCATTATCGGGCATTCGCAGTTCGAGAAAATACCGATGTCCATTGAACGGCAGCGGGCGATCCTCGAACAGCAGCTTGATGAAATTACGGAGGGCATTGCGGAACTGAAAAAGAACCGTGGAGATAACTTCTCCGTAAAACAACTGGAACGCACAAAGAAATCTGTCAAGCAGAAGCTCGATAAGCTCAACGATCAGTCCAAAAAGGATGATACAGTGACCTTTGAGGAGCTGGGTGTGGATAGGCTCTTTATAGACGAGAGCCATTACTACAAGAACCTGTTTCTCTTTACTAAGATGCGGAATGTAGGCGGCATCGCCCAAACCGAAGCAATGAAGTCCAGCGATCTTTTTATGAAGTGTCGGTATTTGGACGAACTGACCGGAGGGCGTGGGACAGTGTTTGCGACAGGAACGCCGATCTCCAATTCGATGGTCGAGCTTTACACCATACAGCGGTACTTGCAGTACAACACTCTTGTTCAGAACAACTTGCAACACTTCGATGCCTGGGCTTCCACTTTCGGAGAAACCATTACGGCAGTAGAACTTACACCCGAAGGAACGGGATACCGAGCTAAAACACGCTTTGCCCGCTTCTACAATTTACCGGAGCTGATGGCGATGTTCAAGGAAATCGCAGACATCAAAACAGCGGATATGCTTGACCTGCCAGTGCCGAAAGCGGTCTTTCACAACATCTCGGTGAAGCCCTCTGAAATCCAAAAGCAGATGGTAGCCGAGCTTGCGGAGAGAGCCGAAAGGGTACGAAACGGTATGGTTGATGCCAAGGAAGATAATATGCTCAAGATCACCAACGACGGCAGAAAGCTGGCTCTTGATCAGCGGCTTATCAACCCGTTGCTCCCTGATTTTGAGGACAGCAAGCTCAACGCCTGCGTGGACGCTATGTTTGAAACTTGGGAGCGTGGCAGTGAGAAGCGGTTGACCCAGCTATTTTTCTGTGACCTGTCTACGCCGAAAAACGGCGGCTCCTTCAATGTCTATGACGACATTCGACAGAAGCTGATTGCCCGTGGCGTACCCGCCGATGAAATAAGGTTCATCCACGAAGCAGATACCGAAGCAAAGAAGCTGGAGCTGTTCAAGAAGGTACGCCGAGGGGATGTCCGCATCCTGATGGGCAGTACGCAGAAGATGGGAGCCGGCACGAATGTGCAGAACAAACTTGCCGCATCCTCCGATCTCGATTGCCCGTGGCGACCCTCTGACTTGGAACAGCGGCTCGGCAGAAGTATCCGGCAAGGCAACGAAAATGCAGAGGTTCACATCTACCGTTTCGTGACGGAAGAAACCTTTGATGCCTACTTATATCAGCTCGTGGAAGGCAAGCAAAAGTTTGCTTCGCAGATAATGACGAGCAAATCGCCCGTCCGTTCCTGCGAAGATATTGACGAAACCGCACTGTCTTACGCTGAAATCAAAATGCTGGCGACCGGCAATCCCCACATCAAAGAGAAGATGGACTTGGACATTCAAGTTCAAAAGTTGCGGCTCTTAAAGTCCAGCTTCCTTTCCGAAAAATATGCTTTGGAGGATAAGATCATTAAGTTCTATCCGCAGGAGATCGCACGGCGCTCTGATGTAATTGCGGGGCTGAAATCCGATATTGAAAGAGCATCGAAACATCCAAAACCGATGGACGATACCTTTGTGGGTATGACGGTCAAGGGTGCTTTCTACTCTGAAAAAGCGGATGCCGGTAACGCCATTTTGGAAGTGTGTAAGGCAATGACGAATCCCGAACCCATTCCCCTCGGTGAGTACCGTGGCTTTACGATGGAGCTGTACTTTGAAGCAAGAGAATACAAGGTGCGGCTTAAAGGCGAACTTGGTTATCCCGTAACTCTCGGCACGGACACCTTCGGCAACATCACCCGTTTGGATAATGCGCTGGAGGGACTTCCAAAGCGTTTAGAGATGAACGAAATGGAGCTGGATAACCTCAAAAAGCAGTTTGAAACTGCGAAGGTCGATGTGGAAAGACCGTTCCCGCAGGAGGAAGAACTGAAAACCAAGACCGCCCGGCTGAACGAACTCAACGCCCTGCTCAATGTGGATAAGCGTGAGAACGAGATCGTCGGCGGTGAACCCGATGAGGGTGAAGAACCGCCCGAAAAGAAACCGAGGGACTTGGAAAGATAGCCGAACCTCTTGACAATCGTTATCATATATGATAACATTATAATGGATCGGAAGGGAGGGCTTTGTATGACCGAAAAGGAACTGTTGGCGGCAAGGCAAAGCATCGTGCAGAAGCTGACGCAGGCAAGATTGGAAAAAGGTTTGTCGCAGGAACAGCTTGCAAAGCGCATCGGAACCCAGCGTTCCAACATCTGCCGCATTGAAAAAGGAACGCAAAACCTCTCCCTTGACCTGATGATCAAGATCGCAGAGGCACTTGACAAGGATGTGTCCGTAATGCTTGAGGAAAGGAGCAGCACAATGGAAAAAGTATATAGCCTGCGCCTTTATGATGAAACACTGCTGACCTTCACGCTGGAGGAAAGAGGCTTGGAGGGCTTGCAGGCGACAATTCTTCACTCCGAAACGGCAAAGCAAAAGCTGTTTCCCCTCGACTTGGAGCTGACAAACGAGGGCGTTGTGAAGTGGCTGGAACGACGGGTGATTCCGAAGAACCGGCAGTTTGTAGACGAAATCTTAAAGACGCTGGGACTGAGCGTAAACAACACGAAGGGCATCATTGATGTCTGTATGGGGCTGTCCCTCAACGACAGCTATTGGGTCGTCCCCGCCGACTTTGACGGCAAGTATGCCGATTATAACCTCTATGAAAACCGCTTCTCCGAAGCGCTGTCGCTGGTAGCTTATACCGGCGTGGGCGGCAGTCGGGAGGCATTCTCCACCTCACCGGAGCTGACTACCAACGGTATGCTGCGGAAGGCTTGGCGCTTTGTGGAGGATGATGGCATCTATCTGTATAAGGGCGGCACGGAGGGCGCTGCGAACACCGGAAACGAGCCGTACAGCGAGTATTATGCCTGTCAGATCGCAGACAAGATGGGCATCGGCTGCGTACAGTACGACTTGGAAAACTGGAAAGGTATCCTTGCCTCCAAGTGCCGGCTGTTTACGGATATTGATACCTCTTTCGTCCCTATCGGGCGTATTCTCCGCAAGACGACGCTGAAAGCCTGCCTTGATTATTACAAAACCTTGGGCGACGAGTTCTACGAGCAGCTTTGCAGTATGCTGGTTTTCGACGCCCTGATTTACAACGAGGACAGGCACTTCGGCAACTTCGGCTTACTGCGGAACAATCACACGGGCGAAATTATCGCCCCTGCACCCATCTTCGATAACGGCTTGTCGCTGTTCAACTATGCAATGCCGGATGATTTCAAGAACCTGCGTGCGTATGCAAAGACCCGTTCCAATCCCTACCGCATTTCCTATGAGGATGTGTGTAAAGAGGTGATGGGCGCAAAGCAGAAAGCGCAGCTGCGGCGAATGGTGGACTTCAAGTTCACCCGTCATCCGTCCCTCAATTTGACGGAGCAGCGGTTGACAGCCATTGAAAAGCAGATTGGAGAGCGCACAAGAGAGCTGCTCTCCATTCCGGTTCAGAGAAGTACAAAGCGCAAAAATGAGCCGGAAAGATGATACGTCTGCGGTATGGGAGTGATCCCATATCGCAGACACATACTGCGAACTTGACGGTAAACGCAGTCACAATGTCGTAGTATATTATTCTTAAATCAGAATGACAAAGCTGGATTTTTAGGAGCAAAGATATGAACACTATTGTACAGCTGATTCCTCTTGAATGCAGTGATAGAGAACAGTTTATTTCGGATAATCAGGAAGCCTTTAATTATGGCGCAATGGAAGAATTCGGTCTTAGAGATGACCACTTCGAGGAAGATGGACAAATCATTTCTCGGGATACGATTGGGCAGTCCATTGACAGCGGCGAAGCCTACCGCATCATATTGGACGGGCAAAAGTCGGTGGCATTAGTAATCAAAGTTGACGGTGAAAAAGGCGACCTTGATCTCTTTTTGTTTCTCCAACTGCCCATAGCAAAGGCATCGGATATGCCGCTTGGTGCGCTGTTGAAAAACTACATCCTGAAGTGAATGTATGGGAAACGGTCACACCATATTTTGAGCAGCGTAATATTCATTTTTATGTTAATCGTTGCGGCTTTCACATTGTGGAGTTTTTCAACAAATATCACCCGGATTCAAATAATCCGGAAATGTGCGCCGAAGAACTGGACAAGCAGTTCCCGGACGGAATGTTCCGGTTTGAAAAGGTCATTCGGTAAATTCCTGCTTGTCGAATTGAATACAGCAAATATAGCCGCTTGGTTTTCAAAAGAAATCAGGCGGCTATTTCTATTTTGAAGGAGGTGTTCGTTATGAACGAAACAGATTACAACGCTCGTCTTTATGAGAAAATGAAAGCCGAGCAGGACAAATATCGGGACTGGCTACTGCATCAGGAGCCGTCCGAAATCCTCAACCACACCTACGAATACACGATGCGGGAGGACATCGTAATGTGTATGGAGGAGCTGGAACTTGAGCCGGAAAAGGCAAGGGCTTTGCTTCGTTCCCCTTGTCCTCTGAGTGATGTGTATAAGGAGTTTCGGGACAGAGAAACCGAGCATATGGATACCATCCGGGACTCCATCGAAACGGAAGCGGATAAGAGCCTGCAACGGCAGGAGAAGAAACAGCAACGGGAAAGCAGGTGATTTTATGCCATATATCCCACCGGAGGTGGTGGAACAGGCACGGCAAATCGACCTGCTGACCTATCTGCAAAGCTGTGAGCCGCAGGAGCTTGTCCGCATTTCCGGCAACAATTATACCACCCGCACCCACGATAGCTTGAAGATTTCCAACGGCAAGTGGATGTGGTGGTCACAACGCATCGGCGGCTACAATGCCCTTGACTATCTTGTGAAAGTCAAGGGCTGTTCTTTTGTAGAAGCGATTGAAACGCTGATGGGAAAGGCGGCGGTGATGCCGACGGTGACGGTCAAGCCCAAGCAGAAAACGGAGCCGAAGATCTTGCTTCTGCCGGATAAAAGTGCTTCCACAGAAAGAATTAAAGAGTATCTTTTCGGCAGGGGCATCGACTATTCCATCATCCAATACTGCATTGACAAGGGGCTGATTTTCGAGAGCCTGCCGTATCACAACCTTGTGTGCGTGGGCTTTGATGAGAAGAATATCCCTCGCTATGCTTCCTATCGGGCAACCAACAACCGCCGTGTTTTGGGCGACTGCTCCGGCAGTGACAAGCACTATTCTTTTCGGATCGCAGACAGCGACAGCAGTATGGTGCATCTCTTTGAGTGTGCCATTGACCTGCTTTCCTATGCGACGCTTGAAAAGATGGCGGGCAGAGATTGGCGGAAAGACAACCTCGTTTCCCTCGCCGGTGTGTATCTGCCCAAGGAGAAAATCGAGGACAGCACTACCCCAGCGGCTCTTGTGAAGTACCTCAATGAGAAGCCGTAGATTAAGAAAATCTTCCTGCACTTCGATAATGATAATGCCGGAAGAAAAGCCAGCCTTGCGCTGAAAACCATATTGCCGAGCAAGTATGAAGTCATTGACAGTCCTCCGCCCTGCGGCAAGGACTACAATGACTTTCTTTGTTTCCAGCTCGGTATCCATCGCAACAAGACCAAAGAAAGGACGAATGAACGATGACTGAGTTCAGCATTTATCAGATCAACACGGATCGGGACGACAACCGTGTCTGCTTCTTGGGGCTGGATACCCTTGAACGACTTCAGCACTCCAAGGCGGTCGATCCCGCCCTCTATGACCGAGTTTATGATGGAAAGCTCGATTGCAATTCCCTTGAAGCCATCTATGAGAAGTTCAATATCGACCATCCTGCCGACTACAAGGGACGCTCTCTTTCTGTATCGGATGTAGTCGAAATCAGGGAAAGCGATACCCTTAATTCCGGCTTCTACTTCGTGGACAGTATCGGGTTCAAGTCGATTTCTTTCGACAAATCGTTCTGCAAGGAGCCGGCGAAAGCAAGCGACGGAAAGATTTCCGTTCTGCTTGTGGAGCCGAACAAGTACCCCAGGATGATTGAGATCGACGACACCTTGGAGGCAATGCAGGAGGTTGTCGGCGGCGACATTGAGGAATATATGCCATTTGAAGATGAGGTCGCCATCATCTGCAATGAGGAGGGCAAGGTCAACGGACTGACTCCGAATCGGGCGGTTTATGATGAGCACTCCCGTGAGATGCAGGACGTCATTTGTGGGAAGTTTTTCATTGTCTATGCGCCCTTTGAAGCTGAGAAGTTCCAATCCCTCCCGCCTGACCTTGCGGAGAAGTACCGTGAGAAATTCAAGTATCCCGAACGCTTTATGCGAGTCAACAATGAGATCATAGCCGTACCTTTTAAGCCAGTCAGGGCGGACAAAGAACGCTGATTTCAACGATAACGGGGGTTCCCCTGAACGCTCTGTATTATCTTAACGAGCAGTGCCTTTTACTCCGCTTTTCAAAGCGCCGCAAAAAGTCCTCGTTAGGGGGAACCCCTAATACCCCGTGCAAGAAGCACACATATTTCAAGAGAAAGGATGAAGTCCATTTATGAAAAGAACGATCAAGAAGCAGTTTTGGTTTTCCCGTGACGAAGCGCAGGATTTGCAGAAAAAAGCCAAGAAAGCCTGCCTGCCTGAAGCGGCGCTCGTCCGATTGTTACTCCGTGGTTATGAGCCGAAGGAGAAGCCCGACGACCGTTTTTATGATGCGATGCGAGAGTTCTCCGCCATCGGCAATAACATCCATCAGATCTCCGTCAAGGCAAACGCCCTCGGCTTTATCGACACACAGAAGCTGAATAGCGAGCTGGAGCGCCTGCACAAGTTTCAGGCAGATGTGGAGCGCCAGTTTCTCCGTCCCGGTGAAAGCAATCTGAAATGGCAGTAAGTAAGCTGTGGCCGGTCACAGTTCGCCTTGCGACCGTTCTCGACTACGCTTCCAATCCTGAGAAAACCACAAAGGCAAAATCCAAGTACAGCAATGCCGATTATCAGACGCTCCGTGATGTCGTCAACTATGTAAAAGACGGCGAGAAAACCGAGCAGGAATTATTCTGTGAGGGGATCAACTGTACTCCGGCTATTGCCCGTGAGCAGTTTGTTACTGTCAAGGAACAGTTCGACAAGACGGACGGCATTCAAGCCTATCACGGTTATCTTAGTTTTAAGGAGACTGACATCACACCGGAGCTTGCCCAACATATCGGAATGGAGTTCGCAAATTCCGTTTGGGGCAAGAAATATCAGGTGTTGGTGACGACCCATCTAAATACGGAGCATCTGCACTGCCACTTTGTCATCAACTCTGTTTCCTTTGTCGATGGGAAGCGTTGCCGGGATACCTCGTGGTTTAAGTTCTATAAAGAAGCTGACCGCATCTGCGAAAAGTACGGTATCAGCACACTCAAGGAACCGGAGCGTTATCCTGATGCAAAGTACCTGACTCAAAAGGACAAAGCCGGTATGCCAACACGCTACAACCTCGCCCGTTCCGCTTTGGACGAAGCTATCGCAATGAGTCACAACCTTCGGCAACTTGAATATCACCTGTCCGAGATGGGCTACACCCTCGGCTCCAATCCCAAGCGGAAATATTGGACGATCAAGGGCAAGGGCGATGAACGCCCCATCCGGTTACACAGGCTCGGTGAGGAATACACCAAAGAGCGCATTACACAGCGCCTCATCGAAAACCGTGACAACATCAACTTTGAGCCATTCCAGCCGAAAAACCTACCAATCGAAGCAGTACCGACTCCGAACACGGAGTGACAAAATCGGTAAAGTCGGCGGTCTGTATGGACTGTATCTCTACTACTGCTACCGGCTCGGCTATCTGCCAAAGTACAAGGCAGGACAACAGAATCACGCACGAGTTCACTATCTTTTCAAAGAAGATCTGATGAAGATAGATGAACTCATCAAACAAGTCACGCTGCTCGGCAAGCACCACATCGGTACAGACGAGCAGCTTTTTTCATATCAGCACTCGGTCGAGGAACAGATCAAGACCTTGACTGCCGACAGAACGCACCTCCGAAATGAAATACGAAAAGTGAATATCACAGATGCAGAGCTGTCACTGGCAAAGGCAAGTATCTCACATCTTTCCGAGAAGCTGAAAGAACTTCGCAAGGAGGTCAAGCTCTGTCAGGACATCGCCGTCCGTTCCAAGGCCATCGAGGAAAAGGTGGATGCAGTCCGGACAGAGGAAGAAAAATCAAAACGAAAGGAGAATCGCAACTATGAACAACGGCGGTGATGCGGCTGAACAGGTCGTCAGGCTCTCGCTTGAAGGCTTTGAGGTCGCTGCAAAACTTACAGGCTCGGCGGCAAAAAATGTCGCTCTGCTTCTCGTGTCCGTGCTGAAGCAGGAACAGCAGACCAAAGGCAAGGCACGGCTCACCAATATGATCAAATCCGGCAAGGAACTGAAAGTCTTTTCTATCCCGAACAAAGACTTGGCACAGTTCACCAAACAGGCAAAGCGCTATGGTGTTCTCTATTGTGTCCTGAGAGATAAGAGCGCCAAGGGAGATGATGTACCCGTGGATATTATCGCCCGTGCAGAGGACGCTTCCAAAATTCAGCGCATTGTGGAACGCTTCGAGATCGGCAAGGTCGATAAGGCAGGCGTTATTACGCAGGCGGAGCAGGACAAGGCTGACCGTGAAGCCGTGGCACAGGAAGTACCGACGAAAACGAAGGGAGAGATCATTGTGGAAGAAGCAATGGGAAAGCCCTTGCAGAAAGAAGGTCAGTCCCACGAAAACCCTACGGTCGCAAAGACGGAAAAAAGCCCTCCGTCCGAGCGAAGCTCCGAGATCAGCGGTACGGCTATTGACCGGGGTACAGCAAAGCAGGCAGATAAGAAGCCTTCCGTAAGAGAAAAGCTGGAACGCTATAAAGCTGCTGCAAGAGCCGACAAGGAAGCAGACCGTGCCGAGCCTGCGCTTTCAAAGGAGAAAGCCAAAACGCCCGAACCGTCCCGTCAGACGGTTCACACCCAGCCGAAACGACACAAGAAATCGAAAGAGAGGTAATCAGCTATGACCAACAATTTCACCCCCAAGAAGTCCGGGACTGCGGCTCGTCCGCAGCTCTCCCCGGAGGAATACGCCGCCAAGAAAAAAGCGGAAAAAGATGTCGTGTATCAAATGATCGACGACACCGCAGCGGAGATCGTCCATGACCCCGACAAGTTCAGAGCCTATCTTGATACGCAGGCACGAATGGATCGCTATTCTGCCGCCAATGCTCTGCTCATTTATAAGCAGCAGCCACAGGCAACCCAACTCAAGGATTTCCGTGACTGGCAGGAGGACGGCGTGAAGGTCAATAAAGGTGCCAAGAGCCTGTCCATTCTCGAACCCGTGGAGTACGCCAAGAACGATGGCTCTACTGGCATTGCCTACAATGTGAAGAAGGTGTTCGATGTGGCGCAGACCAGCGGCAAGAAACCTGCCGCACCGACCCTTGACCGTAACCCCCGAAAGCTCGTTGCAATTATGCTCGACACAGCTCCCATTGATGTGACGACTGTGGAGGAACTTCCTTCTCCCAATATGGGAGCGTTCTATAAGAACGAGGATCAGACCCTCTATATCAAACGGGACATCGGGGACAGCGTAACGCTTTGTCAGTGCGTGGCACAGGAGCTGGGTCACGCACAGCTTGCGATGAACTGTGAAGCATACAGTCGCAGAGATATGGGTTTCTCCGCTGTCTGTGTCGGCTATATGCTCTGCCGTAAGTTCGGCGTGGATGTGAAGAACTTCGCCATTGACCGCATCCCCGAAGAACTGGCGGGCAAATCTCCCAAGGAAATCCGTGCAGAGCTTTCCAAGACCCGTGCGGCTATGAGCGAGATTGGCTCCCGTGTATCAGAGGAAATCTACCGTCGTCGAGCAGACCGAAGCAAAGATCAGGAAAGATGAGGTGTGACTGATGAAAGAGGAACGCTATCACATTGCCTTGGACGACTATGAACACGGCGTCGTCATTCGTGCTTTGAACGATACCAAGACTGACCTGATGAATGAGGGAAAGTCTACCGACGCTGTTGATGACCTTATCATCAAGGTCGGCTATGCCCCAAAGAAAAAGTTCAAGGTAATCGAGCGAAAGGAAGGCTCCGGTCGTGAATCGAGATAACGACCGACAGACTTCCATTATCCTCTCCATGATCGGTATCCTGCCTGTTGTATGGCTTGGACTTCTCGTTGCACCGTCTGTGAAAGGCGGATTGCCTGAGATATTGCCGAGTCTGATGAATGTGATGAGCGACCCGTTCCATATAGAGCTTTGCGATGACAGTGTAAAAACTGTCCTCGTTTTGCTCCTCTGCTATGGAATGGGCATCGGCATCTATTTCTCAACACGCAGAAACTACCGACGCCGGGAGGAACACGGCAGTGCGAAATGGGGCAACGCAAAAGCCGTGGACAAGAAATACCGGCAGAACCCACCATCCGAAAACAAGCTGATGACGCAGAATGTCCGCATTGGATTCAACGGCAAGAAACACCGCCGCAACCTTAACACCCTTGTCTGCGGAGGCTCCGGTGCCGGTAAGACTCGCTTTTACTGTAAGCCGAATCTGATGCAGGCGAACACCAGCTTCGTGATCCTTGACCCGAAAGGCGAGATCGTCCGAGATGTGGGAAATCTGCTGGAGAAAAGGGGCTATGAGATTCGAGTCCTTGACCTGATCTCAATGGAAAAGAGCCACTGCTACAACCCGTTTGTCTATCTACATTCGGATAACGATGTACAGCGCCTTGTCACCAATCTGTTTAAGAGCACCACCCCGAAGGGCAGTCAGTCCCAAGACCCGTTTTGGGATACCTCGGCTTCAATGCTGTTGTCTGCGCTCATCTACTACCTTCATTATGAAGCGCCGGAGGATGAACAGAACTTTGCAATGGTTATGGAGATGCTACAAGCTGCTTCCATCGACGATGAGGAAGATCCTCGACCTTCACCGCTGGACTGCCTGTTTTCCGACTTGGAGTTGGACAGACCCGACCACATCGCTCTGAAATACTATCGCTCTTATCACACCGGTTCGGCAAAGACGCTGAAATCGATTCAGATCACCCTCGCCGCAAGACTCGAAAAGTTCAACTTGGAGAGCTTGGCGGCGCTGACCTGTGCCGATGAACTTGACCTTGCTTCTATGGGCGAAAAGAAAGTGGCGCTGTTCGCTATTATCCCGGATAACGATTCGAGCTTCAATTTTCTGGTCAGTATCCTCTATACCCAGTTATTTCAGCAGCTTTTCTTTTCTGCTGACCATATTCACGGCGGCGCATTGCCGATTCCCGTTCACTTCCTGATGGACGAGTTCGCCAATGTCAGTCTGCCGGACGACTTCGATAAGATCCTTTCCGTTATGCGTTCCCGTGGCGTGTTTGTGTCTATCATCCTTCAGAACTTGGCACAGCTTAAAGCACTGTTTGAAAAGCAGTGGGAATCCATCGTCGGCAACTGTGATGAGTTCCTCTATTTGGGCGGCAATGAGCAGTCTACCCACAAGTATGTGAGTGAGCTGCTGGGCAAGGAAACCATCGACACGAATACCTACGGAAAGAGTTCTGGGCGAAGCGGAAACTATTCCACCAACTATCAGATCAGCGGTCGTGAGCTTCTGACTCCCGATGAGGTTCGTATGCTTGATAACCGCTACGCCATTCTGTTCATCCGAGGGGAACTCCCCGTTATGGACTTGAAATATGACATTCTCAGGCATCCTGCTGTTGAACTGACGGCCGACGGAAAAGGCGGCGTCTATCAGCACGGTAAAGTCACGAGAAATGTTGCGACCATCGAGGTGCAGCACCTCGACCCCGATACTCTGCCGGATACGGAGGTACTGGAAACCACTTATGAGCTACTATCCGATGAGGATTTTAGCCTGAAACAATTTTGAAATTATGGAGGTAATTAATATGAATATAATTAAGAAGACTAAAGAACATACTACCAAACTTTCTATGTCCGGTAAGATCAAAAAAAAGCTACCGGATCTATTGTATGGTTGTTGTTATTGCGACACTTATATTTGGGGCTTCAGTTACGGTATTTGCGGCAAATGATCCGATTGCGGTTATTAATAATCTGTCCGGATTTATTTTTGGATTAATTCGTGCAGTAGGTCTTATTTTGCTTGGCTTTGGTGTTGTTCAGGTGGGACTTTCCCTAAAGTCCCATGATCCATCTCAGCGAGCAAATGGATTCCTTACTCTTGCGGGTGGAGTTATCATCACTTTTGCGAAAGAAATACTGAACCTCATAACAAGCTGATATTTTAACTACAGGAGCACATCTTTTAGATGTACTCCTGATTTTATAGAAGGAGGTGTTTTATTTGAGCGACAATTGGATTGTACAAAATCTTGAAAATGCACTTGAAACATGGAACGATAAATTATCCGAAATATGGGCACTTATTACTATGACTCCGCAAAGCTTTAGAGGAGGCAAGATATGGAACGTAATTGTTGACATTAATGGTGCGGTGCAGTCTATAGGGCTTGCCCTTCTTGTTTTGTTCTTCGTTGCCGGGGTGGTGAAGACTTGCGGATCATTTACGGATGTCAAAAAGCCGGAACATGCAATGAAGTTGTTTGTTCGTTTTGCTCTTGCAAAGGGGGCAATTACTTATGGAATGGAGTTAATGCTTTCACTATTTGATATTGCGCAGGGAGCTATATCGACAATTATGAGCACGGCGGGATTTAGCGAGGCTCAGAAAACAGTTCTGCCGACAGAAATGGTAACTGCGATTGAAAATTGTAGTTTCTTTGAATCTATTCCGTTATGGGCAGTAACGCTTATTGGTGGACTGTTTATCATGGTGATGTCATTTATTCTGATTATGACCGTGTATGGACGATTTTTTAAGCTTTATATGTATACAGCACTTGTACCCATTCCCCTGTCTACCTTTGCCGGAGAACCATCACAGAATGTGGGGAAATCATTTATAAGAAGCTACTGTGCCGTTTGTTTAGAGGGGGCTGCTATTGCCCTGGCATGTATTATATTCTCTCTTTTTGCTTCTTCTCCACCGGTAGTAGATACTAGTGTGGCAGCAGTTACACAGGTATGGAGTTATGTTGGTGAGCTGATATTTAATATGCTAATTCTTGTAGGCAGTGTAAAGATGAGTGACCGCATTATCCGGGAGATGATGGGATTATAATGTATATTCACCGGTATAGTAAATTAAGAATATTACGGCCGCGTCTTTATCCTTGCTAAAGACAAGTGTATTGTGATGCTTTAATATAGAAGACAATTTTACTCAAACTTAGAGTGAAAAGTTTCTTGAAACGAAGAACGGTTTTTATACCCGAATATATAGGAGGTGTTATTTTGGAGGTTAAAATTAACAGGGAAATCAGAAATTACACAGAAGCAATGTTTTTTGGACTGTCTTTAAGACAGTTCATTTTTTCCGTATTAGCTTGCGGTGTAGCGGTAGGAATATATTTTTTGCTGAGACCGTATGTAGGAACGGAGACCGTGTCATGGATGTGTATTTTGGGAGCGGCTCCGTTCGCTCTCCTTGGGTTTGTTAAATATAACGGAATGACGGCGGAGAAGTTCATGTGGGCTTGGATTAAGAGTGAAGTTTTAATTCCAAAAAAACTTTGTTTTCATTCCACTAATATTTATTTTGAATTGATGAAGCCTTATGTAGGATAGAAGAAGGAGGTACTGAAATGATTAAAACTTTGAAAAATTTATTTAAGCAGGACAAGGAACGATTCCTTATTCCTAATGGAGTTCAGGATATTATCCCAATCAGAAAAATATATGATGATGGTGTTTTTCAGGTCGGAGATGACAAGTTTTCTAAGACTTATAAGTTTACCGATATTAATTATGCTGTTGCCAGTCGTGAGGACAAAGAGACCATGTTTCTCGAATATTCCGAACTACTTAATAGCTTTGACAGCGGTGCAACAACGAAGATCACTATTAATAATCGTAGACTAAATCGTGTTGATTTTGAGAAAAACATTCTTATCCCTTTGACAGGAGATGCTCTTGATGAGTATCGAAAGGAGTATAACAGTATGCTTCTGGAAAAAGCGATAGACGCAAATGCTATTACTCAGGAAAAATACATTACGATTTCCGTAAATAAGAAAAGTGTTGAAGAGGCAAGAAACTATTTTGCTCGTGTCGGTGCAGAACTTATTACTCATTTTGACCGCCTTGGAAGCAAATGCATAGAACTGGAACCAGACGAAAGGTTACGTATTTTTCACGATTTCTATCGTACAGGCGAAGAAACGGATTTCCATTTTGATATCAAAGAAACCCGCAAAAAGGGACATGATTTCAAGGATTTTATATGTCCTGACTCAATGGAGATAGAAAGAGATTACTTCAAAATTGGTGAGCGCTATGGAAGAGTGCTGTTTCTCAAAGAATACGCTTCATATATCAAAGACAGTATGGTTGCCGAATTGACAGATCTAAACCGCAATTTGATGATGTCTATTGATGTTGTTCCAGTTCCCACTGACGAGGCTGTTAGAGAAGCTGAAAATAGATTGCTCGGTGTAGAGACCAATGCGACTAATTGGCAGCGTCGTCAGAATGCTAACAACAACTTCTCTGCACAGCTTCCTTACGATATTGAACAGCAGCGCAAGGAAATGAAGGAATTCTTGGATGATCTAACCACCCGAGATCAGCGAATGATGTTTACAGTTCTCACAATGGTTCATACTGCGGACACGAAAGAACAGCTCGATAATGATACAGAGGCTTTACTTACAACGGCAAGAAGACATATGTGTCAGTTCGGTATATTGAAGTTTCAACAGCTCGACGGGCTTAACACGGCACTGCCTTTTGGCGTTCGTAAAATCGATTCTTTTCGAACCCTCACGACAGAAAGTCTAGCTGTCTTTATTCCGTTTCGCGTACAGGATGTTCAGCATACAAACGGAATTTACTATGGACAGAATGTCATTTCAAAGAATATGATTGTTGCTGACCGTAGGCAGCTCCTTAACGGTAATGAGTTTATCCTGGGCGTATCCGGTGGCGGTAAGTCTTTTACTGCAAAGGGCGAAATCCTCAATCAGGTGCTTGTAGGCGATGCAGATGTTATTATCATCGACCCGGAGCGGGAATATGCTCCTCTTGTAAGGGCATTGGGTGGTGAAATCATAAACATATCCGCGACTTCTCCGACCCACATAAACGCAATGGATATGACAAGAGAATATGGCGATGGTGCGAATCCTGTTATTCTTAAATCAGAGTTCATAATGTCTTTGTGTGAGCAGCTTATAGGCGGGATCAATCTGGGCGCGGTACAGAAGTCCATTATTGATCGCTGCACGGCAGCTGTTTACCGAAACTATCAACAGAATGACTACACCGGGGCAGTTCCTACCTTACAGGATTTCAGAGCTGAACTCATAAAACAGCCTGAACCCGAGGCTCAGGAAATTGCCCTTTCGATTGAATTGTTTACCAATGTCTCTCAATACTTTTGCCAAGAGAACAAATGTGGATACTGATAATCGTCTGATTTGCTATGATATTCTTGACCTGGGTAAGCAGCTTATGCCAATAGGTATGCTAGTGGTTCTTGATTCTATACTTAACCGCATTACAGCAAATCGTGC
>ENA-OQET01000278-OQET01000278.1-human-gut-metagenome-genome-assembly--contig:-NODE-278-length-28408-cov-2.599201_pt1 | contig 28408 bp, 34 predicted proteins | sample MGYA00242800_ERZ504645 | MGnify/ENA primary metagenome ERZ504645 (study PRJEB26092, sample SAMD00036308) | human gut metagenome | host: Homo sapiens | study: EMG produced TPA metagenomics assembly of... | reverse complement strand
TCCGTATGAGCCTGCGGGCCAAGGATCTTGCCGGTAAGATCATATGCTGCGGTGTTGGAAGCATTGTTTCCATACAGAGCTTCATCAACATCTGTGTTGCTACCGGCCTTGCACCAAACACAGGTACTCCGCTTCCTTTTGTAAGCTATGGTCTTACTTCTCTGATCAGTCTGTTTATGGGTATGGGACTTGTTCTCAATGTAGGACTGCAGAGCAGTGCATATAATAAAGAATTACAGAAAAAACGGTCAGAAATCGGATACCTACTTTCGGAAAGAGGAATACTTATGACACGTAAAGAACCTGTAAAAAACTCATATACGTTCTGGCAATCCTTCCAGAGGTCAGGCTTCCCGGGCTGCACATACAGCTTCCAAGGGGACAAAAATCAACTTCCATGCCGTCTGACAGGACTGTTTCTGCCAGACGTAAAGCTCAAAATACCCGGATGAAACGGATGCGTCGTAAAAGGATCCGCAACACCATTTTTCTCCTTCTTCTGCTGATCGTACTATGCACAGCTGGCGGTTTTGGTGTTTACATGCTGAAGGGCGGAGATTTTTCCACTCCTGCAAATTCTTTCAATGCATTCTCCGAGTTTGATAATACTCTGACTTCCAAAGAAGAGCAGCGCGCGGCAGGTTTCGCCCATGATCTCTGTGTTGTTACAAAAGATGTTGCTCTGGATTCTGTCAGTCTGGATGACAGCCAGTCCGGTGTGCTTCTGAATCTCAGTGATAAAAAGGTACTCTATGCAAAAGGTGCCTACAACAAGGTTTATCCTGCCAGCATCACAAAGATCATGACAGCTATGCTGGCACTGAAATATGGAAACATGGACGATACAGTAACGATCTCACAGGAGAATGTTACCCTGGAATCCGGTTCTCAGGTAGCTGGTTTCCAGGCGGGAGATCAGGTTACCATGGATCAGCTTCTTCATTGTCTTCTTGTTTATTCTGCCAATGATGCAGCATCTGCCATTGCGGAACACATAGGTGGAACAACAGATAAATTTGTAGAAATGATGAACAGCTTTGCTGCAGAACTTGGCTGTACAGGAACTCACTTTACCAATCCCCATGGTCTTCAGGACGAAAATCATTATACAACGCCTTATGACATTTATCTGATGCTGAAAGAAGCCCTGAATTATCCGGAGTTTACAGACATCACACAAATGGCATCTTATACAGTTAGCTATAAGCATTCCGATGGCTCCGACGCAAGTGCTACCTTACCCGCTACAGATCATTATCTTACCGGAGAGGCAGCAACTCCTAAGGATGTCACTATCCTTGGAGGAAAAATCTGGAACAACCGATAAAGCCGGTAACTGTCTCGCACTTTTAAGCCAGAATGCTTATGGGAAGCCATTTATTTTCCATCGTCATGGGTGCGTCTTCAAAGGATGTTCTTTATCAGGAAATGACATCCTTGCTCCAGAACATCAACTGACAGGATTCCATACAAAAAACAAAAAAGCAGATCTGTTTGAAATTTTATTTCGCAGATCTGCTTTTTTATTCTTTTTTTTACATTCAGTTAATTTCTACTGTATCATCGGTGCCATCACTGCCGGTATCTTCGGTCTCACTGCTATCAAGATCCGTATCCGAAGTACCACTGTAATCATTGTCATCGACCACTTCACCTGAGCCACTGTCCGGATCTTCATAATTGCCTGCGTCTTCACCGGTTCCACCTGAAGTATCCGAGGTATCTACTCCATTGGCTTCACTATCCGTATTGCCGTCGTAAGAATTATCACCTGGATCATAAGTCGGCTCTTCCGTATAGGAATCTCCGTCCCCAGTATCGTCAGAACTCTCGGGCTCACTGCTGTAGCTGTCCTCTGTATAGATTGGAAAATCCGCATCAGCAGTTCCCTCTGATGTAGAATCTGTAACAGGCTCCGCCGCATTATTATCCGGAATAGCAGTAAGATGAGAAACCGTTCCATCCTTTGGGACGACGATATAGATTCCCAGCATCACGATACATAATGCCATGGCCAATCCGGCAATCTTCATTTCTTCCATATGTTTCATCGCTGATGATCTCCCTGTCGTTTTTTTGTATTATAGCACAGAATCACTCATATTTGTAAAACAGCCATGTATTTCTTTTGTTTTTCTGTAACAGTTCCCGAAATTTATTTCGCGATCATATAGACACACTTTCTCTGGTGTTTATAATAAATAATCATATTTATTCATAAGCTTAAAGAAAGGCGTAACATTTTATGGGCGACTGCATTACCACATACACTGGAAAACATTTTGATCCGACACATCCGGACGAAGAGCTGATCTGCATTGAGGACATTGCACACGCACTTTCTCTTCTATGCCGTCGGAAATGGTCATGTAAGGACTTTTTTCTCTGTAGGGCAGCACTGCATCCTCTGTGCCAAAGAAGCCGAAGCACGTGGCTATTCCGGCCGTCTTATACTGGCGTCCCTTCTTCACGATGCCAGCGAATGTTATATGTCCGATGTTCCAAGACCATTTAAGAAAAGTCTTCCTGAGTATCGGAAACAGGAGGAAGCTCTTTTAAACATTATCTATCAGAAATATCTGGGATCCGGACTTTCTGCCATAGAAGAGCAGAAGCTGAAGGAGATCGACAATGACCTGCTCTGGTATGACCTGAAATATCTTCTGAATGAAACACCGGACACTCCAAAACCGGTTGTCCATGTTCCGATCCAATACCGGCAATACCCTTTTTTCACAGATAGAAGAGGAATATCGGAACCTTTTTGATCAGCTGTCTGCAAAAATCTGTAAATAGATATAACAGACACACTTTATACAATTGAAAGAAGAACCCTATATGGAACGATTGATTTTTCATGTTGATGTGAACAGCGCTTTTCTTTCCTGGGAGGCAGCGAGCAGAGTAAAGATGGGACTTCCGGATCTGAGAGACATCCCTTCCTGTATTGGCGGAGACCCCAGTAAACGTACCGGCATCGTTGTCGCCAAGTCCATTCCTGCAAAAAAATACGGAATCCAGACAGGAGAGCCTATGGCTATGGCTTTTCGCAAATGTCCGAATCTTGTGGCCGTTCCATCTGACTTTGAATTATACGATAAATGTTCCAGAGCCTTCAAAAAAATCTGTGGATCCTATGCACCGGTAATGGAATCCTTTTCCATGATGAGGTTTTTCTGGATATGACCGGAACCTCCTATATTTACCCGGATCCGGTGGCAACTGCCCATGAGCTGAAGGATAAGATCCGTGCAGAACTCGGATTTACCGTAAATATCGGCATCTCCACCAATAAACTTCTTGCAAAAATGGCCTCTGATTTCGAAAAGCCAGATAAGGTGCATACTTTATTTCCGGAAGAAATCCCTGTAAAAATGTGGCCTCTTCCAGTGAGAGAGCTTCTTTTTCATTGGCAGATCCTCTGAAAAAAAACTGCAGGACGCAGGGATCAGAACCATCGGCGATCTGGCTCATGAAAAAAAGCAAAGATACAGGCACTTCTCGGTGAAAAAGCAGGACAGCAGTTATATCAGTATGCCCGTGGCCTTGATGACTCCCCTGTGAAAGCAAAACCTGATGAAGCAAAAGGATTCAGTCTGGAAACTACATTTAACGATGATCTGGTCTCACTGGAGCAGGCACTTCCGATCCTGCTGGAACAATGCGATATTCTGGCCGCCCGCATGCGCCGCAAAAAGAAAAAATGCACCTGCATTTCTGTAACCTTCCGTACCCTGGATTTTCGAAACAAATCTCATCAGACTAAACTTCCAAATGCCACCGATATCACAGAAGAGATTTACAGAAATGCCCAAAACCTCTTTCAGGATTCCTGGATGAGACAGCCACTCCGGCTCCTGGGAGTATCATTGACCGGTCTTACGGATGATTCCTTTGAACAGCTGTCCTTTTTTGAGGATACTCACAAGAAGGAACGCCAGCAGAAACTGGATGCAGCACTGGATTCCATCCGTCTGAAGTACGGAAACGACAAGGTTACCCGGGCCAGTATCATGAACAGCACTGACCCGGATCGGAAGGAAAGCAAAAGCACAAATGGAAAATGAAAGAGAGCAGTAACGCTTGATTAAAATTACCAGTTTTTTTCAAAAAGCCCTTGCAATTTATTCACAATGCACTATAATTTGAAGCATATCAATAGCAATTTTATTCAAAATTATTATATGTGTCTAAGGAGGAAAACAGCATGGTTGAACTGATTGTAGGAAAGAAAGGCAAGGGCAAAACAAAAGTACTGTTAGACAAAGTAAACGGAGCTGTTAAGGACGCCAACGGCAGTATTGTTTACTTAGACAAGAGCACCAAGCACATGTATGAGCTGAACAACAAGGTCCGCCTTATCGATGTTTCCGGATTTCCGGTTAAAAATGCGGACGAATTTGTAGGATTTATCTGTGGTATCCTCTCTCAGGATCATGATCTGGAACAGGTATATCTGGACAGCTTCCTTACAACAGCCAAGCTTGAAGGAAAGGATGCAACCGAAACACTGGATCAGTTAAGTGCCATCGGTGAAACCTTTAAAGTTTCCTTTATTATCAGTATGTCTCTGGATAAAGAAGAAGTTCCGGAAGCATATCAGGATAAAATTATCTGCGCATTATAATAAAATTGAATATGAACGTCCTATTTTGTACATAAAGCATAAAAGAACGTAAATTTTTTAAAGGGATCTGTCTTCAGGACGGATTCCTTTTTAACTGTAGGAAACTTTGTTTATTCTTCATTTCTGTGGTATACTGAAGAGCAGAATAAACACACAGGAGCGTTTCATATGAATCATTTACTGGAAAAAATCAAACAAAAAAATTCATCCGCATTCACCCACAGCGGGAAATTTCACGCAGACGATGTTTTTTCTGCCGCTCTGCTTTTATATCTGAATCCCGAGATCACCATCACACGTGGAAACCAGGTTCCTGAAAACTATGAAGGTCTTGTTTTTGATATTGGCAGAGGACAGTATGATCATCATCAGAAAGACAGCCGTATCCGCGATAATGGCGTCCCATATGCGGCCTTCGGCCTTCTCTGGGAGAAGCTTGGACCGGAAATCCTAGGTGAGGAGCTGGCACTAAAATTCGATGAATCCTTTGTCCAGCCTCTGGATATCAATGATAATACCGGTGAAAAAAATGAACTTGCCACACTGATCGGCAATTTTAATCCGGGATGGGATTCCAAAAGCAGCAATGACGAAGCCTTTTTCCAGGCAGTCAGTGTGGCAGGTATGATCCTGGAAAATAAATTCGAGCGTTACCTTGGAAATGAACGTGCAGACAGACGGGTGGAAGAAGTTCTTACAGAACATGCTGCTTCCCTGGCTTCGGGCGATACCCCGGCAGAAAATACCAATATCCTTATACTTCCGGAATTTATTCCCTGCCAAAAACGCCTTTCGGAAACTAACATTGCTTTTGTGATCTTTCCGTCCAACCGGGGCGGTTACTGTATCCAGCCACAGAAAAAAGAATATTCCATGAATTACAAATGCAGTTTTCCTTCTTCCTGGCTTGGCCTGGAAGGCGAAGAGTTATCTTTGGTAACCGGTCTTAAAAGTGCAGCCTTTTGTCATAAAGGAGGATTTCTCATGACCTGCGGAACCCTTGAGGATTCTGTTCTTGCCTGCAGGAGCAGTCTTGCCGCCTTCCATGAAGAAGCTGTGATCGTAAGCCTTGGCGGAAATAAAGAAACAGACATGCTGCTTCAAAAGCTTCCGGATCTTTCTTCTGCCAGGATCGTACATCTGCCGGTTCCCCAATTACCGGAGCTGACTCTGAACGGAATCTACGGAGAACTCTCCATGGAAAAGACAGAATGGAAAAGCTTTATAAAAGACAGGATTAAAGAAATCCTCCGCTACAAACCGGAAGCAGTTTTTGCAGATAATGCCATGTTTTCCCTGTATCCCATCGTTCATGCTCTGCGAAAAAAACATATTCCCGTTCTTACAGCAGTAGAAAAAGACGGACAGAAGCTTCTGGTACGGATCCCATCCGGTTCTTAAAGATCTTAAACATGTAATTAATTGTATTTACAGATATATTCACATTGCGTATTTATACAGAAAGAAGGCATGTTTATGCGAGAAGAAAAATTTAAAATGGAAAGACAGGGGCTGATACAGGTGGGAGATAAAGTAAAGATCTCCGAATTTCTCTCTGCCACAAACTACAGCTATATCATTGAGCCTGCAGTAGCCATGTCTGGCTGCTACAGAAACGCAGACCGCATCAGATCCAAAGAGGGGATCATCAAAAGCATTGAGCATACGCCACGCGGCTTTATAGTTACTGCAGAATTTGACGAATAAACATATGTCCATCAGGTAAGATCCGGCAATTAGCAATATGCCGGATTTTTCGCTGAAAAACTGGCTGATTTATTCTGGATTATATTATAGGAATCTGGTATTATAGAGAAGATATTTGTGTAATTTCTCTAATTATCAGGAAATTGCAAATTTTTAGAACAGAGGTGTAATATTATGAGCTGGTACAACGAAGCAATCTTCTACCATATTTATCCACTTGGACTTACAGGCGCTCCAAAAGAAAATGATTACGGAACTCCTGTACATCGACTGAACACACTGCTGCCGTGGATTGACCACATCAAAGAGATCGGATGTACTGCCTTATATATAGGGCCGCTTTTTGAAAGTGTCGGACATGGCTATGAGACAACCGATTACAAAAAACTGGATTCCCGTCTTGGAACCAATAAAGATCTCACCAATTTTGTAAAAGCCTGCCATGAAAAAGGCATCCGCGTGATCTTTGATGGTGTATTTAACCATACAGGCCGTGATTTCTTCGCTTTTAAGGATATCCAGAAAAACCGTGAGCATTCCCCTTACGTTAACTGGTACTGCAATGTAAATTTCGGCGGAAATACCGAATATAATGACGGTTTTTTCCTATGAAAACTGGGGTGGATACAATCTTCTTGTAAAGCTGAACCAGCGCAATCCGGAAGTACAGAACTATATCTGTGATGTGATCCGTTTCTGGGTTTCCGAATTTGATATTGATGGAATCCGCCTGGATGCCGCTGATGTTCTGGATTTTGATTTCATGCGTATTCTACGTCATACCGCAGATGAGGTTAAGAAAGACTTCTGGCTTATGGGAGAGGTCATTCACGGAGATTACAGCCGCTGGGTAAACGGACAGACTCTTCACAGTGTAACCAACTATGCCCTTCACAAGGCACTTTACAGCGGACATAATGACCACAACTATTTTGAAATTGCTCATACAGTAAAATATCTTCAGAATATGGGAGATCTGGACCTCTACAATTTCGTGGACAACCATGACGTAGAGCGAATTCATACCAAATTGCAGAACAAAGCACATTTTGCTCCTGTACATGTACTTCTTTATACTTTACCTGGCGTTCCAAGCATTTATTACGGCTCAGAATTTGGTATTGACGGAAAAAAAGAAAAATTTTCCGATGCCAGCTTACGTCCGGCACTTGATCTTAACGATTATGCGGATGCTGCAACAAAGAACCCATGTACTGCACTGATCGCAGCCCTCGGAAAGGTCCGCCAGGGAACTCCTGCATTAAGCTATGGTTCCTACGCAGAACTGGCTCTTACAAACCGTCAGTTTGCCTTTGCAAGAGATCTGGAAGGCATACGAGTGATCGTTACTGTGAATAATGATGACAGTGATTCAGAGATGAACCTTCCAACAGGAAGTGCTCCGGAATACGTAGGTGCCCTCACAGGTCAGAAGGTTTCCGCACAGGGCGGACGGATCCGTGTCCGTGTTGCAGCAAACAGCGGTGAGATCTGGCTTCCTGCAGGTAGATATGCCGGAATATAAGCCGGTTCAGACTAATGTTCCGGAAACTGCCGCAGCAAAAGAGAACGAAAACGCTGCATCTGAGGCAGAAGAGGAGCAGACGGCTAAAAACAGCACTGTAACAGAAGCTGCCCCGGAAAAAGAAGTTTCAAACGCTGAAAATACAGATAAAGCTTCTGACAATACAGCAAACGCAGCGGATGTTCCGTCAACTTCTGAAGCAGAATCCTCCAATCCACAGGAAACGGAAACGGTCACTGCGCCAAATCCGCACAAAACACCAGAAGAAATGACAGTAGGCGAACTTCAGGCTGCTATCCTTGCAAAAATGGCAGGAAACGGACCCGTAGATGACCAGATGAAAAAGACCGTATACGACAACATCTGGCATGATTCTCTTGTAAACTGGCTGAAGAGCTTCCGATAGGAAAAGAATAATAAAGTAAGATTCCATAAAAAACAAGGCAATCCGATCATATCTTATGCGGTGAGCCTTGTTTTTTTGTGAAAACAGATATTTATTTTACATAATATATATTATGTATAGTTATGATCCTGTTTTTCTGTAATTTAGGAGAACAAAAAAACAGCAGAGGATTTCCAACTTAAATAGGTCAGAAATCCCCACTGCTTTTATCATTCTGTTTATTATCTCTCATCAAAAGGTACAAAATCTGCATGATGCCCCACATACTTATAAGCAGGACGGATGATCTTATTGGCACTGATCAGCTCTTCCAGACGATGTGCACTCCAGCCAGGCATACGTGCGATGGCAAAGATCGGAGTAAAAAGTTCTTCCGGAATACCAAGCATTGAGTAAACGAAGCCACTGTAGAAGTCAACATTTGCGCAAACATTTTTGAACAGCTTTCTGTGTTCCATGACCAGTTTTCCGGCAATACCCTCAACCTTATCATAGAGCTTAAATTCATCTATCATTCCTTTTTCCTCTGCAAGAGCCTGTGCAAAACGTTTCAGGATCACTTCTCGCGGATCGGAGAGTGTATAAACTGCATGTCCCATACCATAGATCAGACCTGCATGATCAAATGCTTCTTTATTCAGTATTTTCTGAAGATATGCTGTGATCTCCTCATCACTTTCCCAGTCCTTTACATTGGTCTTCAGATCTGTAAACATGTTCTGGACCTTCAGGTTGGCGCCACCATGACGCGGTCCCTTCAGTGAACCGATGGATGCAGATGTAGAAGAGTAGCTGTCTGTTCCGGAAGATGTTACTACATGTGTGGTAAAAGTAGAGTTATTACCACCGCCGTGCTCTGCATGAAGTACAAGTGCGATATCAAGGACCTTGGCCTCAAGCTCTGTATAATTGCCGTCCGGACGAAGCATCAGAAGGATATTCTCGGCAAGTGAAAGCCCCTTCTGCGGATTGCGGATAAAAAGTGTCTCGTCTTTACGGAAATGACGGTATGCGTGATAGGAGTAAACCGCGATTTCAGGAAGCTTAGCGATCAGTTCCAGAGACTGGCGGAGTACATTCTCCACAGAAATATCTTCCGGGTTATCATCATATGTATAGAGAGCAAGTACGCAGCGCTCCATAGCATTCATAATATTGGCATTGGTTCCCTTCATGACAACGTCACGGACAAAACGTCCTCCCAGATCCTCCATGTCAGAAAGAAGCTCAAGAAATCTGGAAAGCTCTTCCTTGCTGGGAAGCTTACCGAAAATCAGAAGATAGATCGTCTCCTCAAAACCAAAACGTCTGTCCTTCAGTCCGTTTACGATATCCTGCACATCGATTCCCCGGTAATACAATGCACCGTCTGCAGGAATACGTCTGCCATTGACCAGCTTATAGCCGGTAACATCGGAAATCTCAGTAAGACCTGTGAGAACACCTTTACCTGCGGAATCACGAAGTCCTCTTTTTACATCGTATTCCACATAAAGGTTGGGATCGATGTGATGATTCTCTACCAGTTCCTTTTCAAAGAATTTCATTCTGCCTTTCAGCTGTTCGGAGTCCTCCAGACTCATCATTTCATGCTTTTTTTCCATAATCCTTTTCCTCGTTTCCCCATTGTATATTAAAAAACACTGATACAGTTAAGATTGGTTACATCTTTGTAATCAGTGTTCGGGTATGGCATACATTTGTGTTTACCTGGTTAATAATTCTACAGTAAAAGTTCCGAAAATACAAGAGGGTATTTCTTTTTTTCGTGTATAAATATTCATAATATAACCTAATTCATCTATTATTACATTTATTCATCAAAATCCGTCTGGTTTCCACAACGAATCTATGTTATGATTATTCCGTAATTTTTCTTATAATAGTAGTTTGTTTCACATCGGACTGCTGCCGCCTATCTCTTTCACTTGCTGTCGGAATCGGATTCACCACAGCAAGTGAGAGCGGGATCTGGGATATTTTCCCGTCGATCATACAGTCCGTTTTTGCGCAAAATGTAGTTGCTGTTGTATTTATCATATCCATTGTTTTAAGCTGTATCCTGCCTGAAAACATGGACATTGAAAAGATCAAGGAATAGGGATGTAAAAATGTTTAAAATTCTCATTGCGGAAGATGACCTGGAACTCCGCCAGCTTTTCCGGCATGTCCTCTTAAAAAACGGTTATACAGTAAAAGGGGTCTCTGACGGGCAGGAAGCGCTGGATGCCCTGGAAAAAGATTATTACGATCTGATCATTTCGGACATAATGATGCCCAACATGGATGGCTATGAACTGGTCCGCTCACTCAGAGATGCCGGAGATTCCATTCCTGTACTTATGGTCACTGCCAAAGATGCTTTTGATGATATGCGTATGGGATTTCTGTCCGGTACCGATGATTATATGGTGAAACCGGTCAATATCAATGAACTGGTTTTGCGGGTAGGTGCACTTCTCCGCAGAGCACAGATGATCAATGAGCGGAAACAACGAATCGGAGATACCATTTTGGAGTGCGATTCCCTGACGGTCTCCACCTCCTCGGAAAGTATGGTACTTCCTCAGAAAGAATTCATGCTCTTATATAAGATGGTTTCTTTTCCGGGAAAAATCTTTACCCGGCAACAGCTTATGGATGATATCTGGGGATATGATTCCGCAAGCGATGCCCACACAGTAGATGTCCACATCGGAAGGCTTCGGGAACGCTTTCGCGATAATCCGGATTTTAAGATCATGACGATCCGTGGAGTTGGATATAAGGTGGTAAAGGCATGAAAAAGAAACCCTTCATAAATTTAAGCATTCGTTTACGTTTTATCTTTATGATCATGTCGGAGCTTGTCTGTGTATCTCTGATATCCTGGCTCGTTATGGATGTGCTGCATATTTCAGACGTTCCGAACATCGTATGGATCATCCTGGCCAGCGTGGCCGCAGGGGGTGTCCTTAACAACTTCCTCAGTATCCGGTATTTCGGTCCTGTACTAAAGCTGAAAAAAGCCATGCAACAGGTTGCTGAAGGTGATTTTTCCGTCCGACTGGAAACGGAAAAGCAAATGAAGGAAATCCGGGATATTTATTCTAATTTCAATCTGATGGTCCAGGAACTGGAAGCAACGGAGATTCTGCAGACAGACTTTGTTTCCAATGTTTCCCACGAATTCAAAACTCCCATCAGTGCTATTGAGGGTTATGCAACTCTGCTGCAGGATGATGACATGCCTATATCAGAAGAGCAGGAGCAGTACATCAGCAAAATCCTTTTTAACACCAGAAGACTTTCCCACCTGGCAGGAAATATCCTGCTGCTGTCCAAAATCGAACACCAGTCGATCCAGACCCGTCAGAACTGGTACCGTCTGGATGAGCAGATCCGACAATCCATTGTTATGATGGAACCGAAATGGTCAGAAAAAGAAATTGAATTTGATGTGGACATGATGGATGTGGAGTATCTTGGAAACGAAAATCTCATCTGTCATGTATGGGACAATCTGCTTTCCAATGCTATCAAATTCAGTCCCTGTGGTGGTACGATCTATATCCGGATGATGCCGGAAGGAGAAAAGATCCGTTTTTCCATAGAAAACGAAGGCCCCCAGATCAGTGAATACTCCATGAAACATATCTTTGACAAATTTTACCAGGGCGACAGTTCCCATAAACAGGAGGGAAACGGTCTTGGACTTGCCCTTGTAAAACAGATCCTGAACCTGTGTATGGGAACCGTTTCCGTGGAAAATATTCCCGGAAGCGGCTGTCGTTTTACTGTTATACTGTAAAACAAATATTTTACACATATCCATAAAACCCAAAAACAGCGGACACCTTATTTTTCATGAGGTTCTTCCGTTGTTTTTTTATTTTATATAAACTTTTTCATAAACTTCAACAATTGTTGAGAAACAGTTGATGTTAAGTTGCAGATCATCTTTTAAAGTATAGGATAGTTATTTATGAAAAAATACAGGAGATATGGACTATGTTATTAAAAAAAGCACCTGCCTACCGGAAAGCAGAAAAGGAAGATTTTTCAATGATCCGGGAATTTATCCGAAGAAATTATAAAGACCGCTGGGAGTTTGAGGAAACACATACCGAAAAACGTCTGACCAGACTTTTCTTTTACACCTATATGATATACAGAGATAGCGTTACCGTGGCAACCTACCGTGATCAGGTAGTTGGGGTGCTCATTACCGGTAAAGAATCTCATGGCCATTTTGCCCCGGTTTTCCGTTTGAAAAAAGGCTATCATTTCCTGCGCCTGAAGTTTACTAAGGAAGGCCGGAAGAATCTGGAGCATTTTAACAAACTTCAGGATATGAAAAAACAATTGACTGTTTCCCCGGAGAAACCGACTCCCGGAAATATCCTCTTTCTTTATGTAAGCAAAGATTACCGCAGAAACGGAATCGGTACCGGGCTTCTCAAACAGATTTCAACAGAGAAGGATACGGATTATTCCATATATATGGACCAGCTGGATCAAAGAACCTTTATGGAAAGTCATGGTTTCGTAAAGAAAAACGAGGTTTCCCAGATGCGGGAGCTGAACAAAAAACGCTTCCGGGAAAAGTGTAGCTCTTTATAAAAAAAGAACCGCGTTGCGAAAACACATTCATAAATTACGCAGGAGATAAATGGAAAATGAAAAAAAATTGGAATCATGGCTGACAGCCACAGTGGCATTTTAAAACAAGAAGCAGAGGAACTAGATATTCATGTTCTTCCCATGCCTTTTTATCTGAATGGAGAACTGTTTCATGAAGACCGGATTTTTCCAGAACAGGATTTATGAGAAGCTGCGTGAAGGAGCAGATGTTTCAACTTCACAGCCTTCCCCACAGGAAGTTATGGAAATGTGGGACGAAATGCTTTTATCTTATGATCAGATCCTCTACATTCCGTTGAGCAGTAGTTTAAGCGGTTCCTGCATGACTGCTGCCGCCTTGTCTCAGGAACCCAAATACGAAAACAAAGTGTTTGTGGTAGATAACGGGCGTGTTTCCACACCCCTTCACCGTTCCATTCTGGATGCGATAGACCTGGTGGAAGATGGATATACAGCACCGCAGATCAAGGATATTCTGGAAGCTTCCCGTGAAAAAAACCGTGATCTATGTCGGATTAAGCACACTGGAATATCTGAAAAAGGGAGGCCGTATCAATACCACCACAGCACTGGCCGCAAATCTTCTCAATATCAAACCGGTTATGAAATTTGGAACCGGTAAACTGGATGTTTTCCAGAAATGCAGAGGCATGAAAAAAATCAAGAAAAGCCATGATCGATGCTATGCACAAAGAATTGGAAACAATTTTCAAAAAAGAATATGATGCCGGAAAAGTATATCTTATGGCTGACCTCCAGCAGCACTGCGGAAGTTACCGCAGACTGGATCTCACAGATCCGGGAAAGCTTTCCGGGAATGGATGTGATGTGTGATGATCTTTCCCTTGGACTTTCCTGCCATATTGGCCCGGACGGACTGGGAATCGGATGTTCCTGTATGCCTTTATTAAAAAACGTCTCAATATTTTCTGCAAATAATCCAGGGTTGTGGTATGATATTGTTATCAATACATAACAGGCAGGATTTTATCTGTTATTATAGCACTTCCAACCATTCATGTTCTGCACAAGCTGAACTTGATGCAGTAATTTCTGGGAGTGCTATGATCAGAAGGGAGAAATTATCATGGCAAAAACAATTAAAGAATTAACACAGGATCTTCTTCAGGCACCATCTGCATGCAAAGAAGTAAAAGAAGCGGCACAGAATTATCTGGATGCGGCAGGAACTGAGAAAGAAGCAGATGCGGCAACTGCTTACGTAAAAGAGCTGGAAGCAGATATCATGCCCATCGACGGACTGATCTCTTTTGCAGGTTCTGACATGGGTGCACAGGTATTTGGCGCAGATGACGCAAAAAAGATCCTGGCTCATGCTGAGGAGATCAAAGCTTCCGGTGCAAAATACTGTGACTGCCCAGCATGTGCAGCCTGCGAAGCACTTCTGAACAAAAAAGCAGAAATTCTGAAGTAATCACATGGCCCAGTTTGAAATTGAGATCAAGCTTCCATTAAAGAATCTTAAGGAAACCCTGAAATTTCTGACAGATCAGGGATTTCAGGAGACAGCACAGATTCAGGAAGAAGATACCTATTTTAACAGTGTCTATCATGATGTAAAAAAACGTGATGAAGCACTGCGTATCCGAACAAGCACAGACTGCAAATCCGGTATTTCTAAGACTCAGATTAATTTTAAGGGGCCCAAACTGGATAAAATCTCCATGTCCCGAATGGAACTGGAAACAGAAGTATCCGATGCAGAAGTGCTTAAAAATATTCTCATCCATTTGGATTTTTCTCCGGTAGCGTCTGTCATGAAAACGCGAAAGTATATGAAATGTGGCAGATTTACCGCCTGTCTGGATCAGGTAGAGGGGCTTGGAGACTTTCTGGAGCTTGAGGTGATCGCAGAGCAGGAAAGTGAGCGGAAAGAAATTTTATCCAAAATGGAAGATCTGCTTGCCATATTGGGATATCACATGTCGGACACTGTACAGACTTCTTATCTCAGTATGCTTCCGAAAAAATTAAATAAAAATCTTTTTTTAAACCAGCAGGAATATTTTCGTGTGAGTATCAAAGGTACAGAATACGGAAATGTTCCTGTTTTTTCTTTTCTTACAATTCTTCGGCGTTCCAAGTTTATCTACCATACTATAAATCCCACATCACAAAGCAACACCAAACCACATTCAATGTACATGTCATTACTATTGACCAATTGTGTTTTTGTTGTTTTGTGTTTATTTTCATGTGGTTTATTGAATGTTTACAAGATTTTTCGCATTTTATATGTGGATTTATTGATATTTTTTCAAAAAAGCCCTTTACAAATCCACACAATCGGGCATATAATGAAGTCATAAACAACAAGAAAACATATTAAAGCAATCGCAAACACAACAACAAACCACATTTAAACACGGAGGGAATATATTATGAAAATTCTTGAATCTAAATTCGTACAGGGCTTTATCAAAATGGCAGACGATGGATATCAGCAGGGATGGCACGAGAGAAACGGTGGAAACTTAAGCTATCGTCTGAAAGCAGAAGAAGTAGAGATGATCCGTCCACGACTGAACGCACCTGGAGAATGGACTCCCATCGGTGTTGAGGTTCCGGGACTGGCAGGCGAATTTTTTCTGGTAACAGGAAGCGGTAAATATTTCCGTAATATCATCGTTGACCCGGAAGTATGTCTTGCGATCATCGAGCTTGACGAAACAGGAACCAACTACCGTATCCGCTGGGGTCTTGTGGAAGGCGGTCGTCCCACCAGTGAGCTTCCAACTCATCTGATGAACCATGAAGTAAAGAAAAAACTTACCAACGGAAGACATCGTGTTATTTATCATGCACATACTACCAATACCATTGCACTTACCTTTGTTCTTCCTCTGGATGACAAAGTATTCACCCGTGAACTCTGGGAATCTGCAACAGAGTGTCCGGTAGTATTTCCGGATGGTGTGGGAGTTATCGGATGGATGGTTCCAGGCGGAAGAGATATCGCTGTCAAAACTGCTGAACTGATGAAAAAATATGATGTGGTTATCTGGGCGCATCATGGTATGTTCTGCTCAGGCGAGGATTTCGACCTGACCTTCGGACTTCTTCATACCGTTGAAAAATCCGCAGAGATCCTGGTTAAGATCTTATCCATGGCTCCACAGAAGCTGCAGACTATCACACCGAATAACTTCCGCGCCCTTGCAAAAGATTTCAAAGTAACTTTGCCGGAAGAATTCCTTTACGAGAAAAAATAAATTCTTCGGCTACACAGTTTTATATTATATAATTGTACTCCTATCTGAAACTTTAGCAGAAACAACCAAATATTTGCTGATTTTTGCCGATAAATCTGGTATGATAAAAACATATCTGGTTTATCAGCAAATTAATATCAGAAAGGATATGGATAAGGTATGGAAGAATTATATAAAGCGATCGAAGAGAAGATCAAAGCAAGCGGATACCCGCGAAAGATTTCCGGAGAGGACGTTTACGACGACATCTGCGATCAGATCGATGGGAAAGAGAATGGAAGCTATGTGCTGCTTTCCAAATTTGATGATGATGTGATCTTTGAATATCATATCTCAATTATGGACAGTGAATTTAATCTGGGTGTTCTTACCATGCGTACTCCGGAAAGGTGTATTCGAGACAGATTTTGACAAATAATACTACCGGTTTTGAGTATGGATATAAATTGAATATAATACAAAAGAGGGAGTTGGTTTACGTAATAATAATTATGTAAATCAACTCCATTTCTTTATATCTTTATATGTCATACACAGGGAAGCACATAAAAGCATCTGGTTCACTATATAGCTCTTTACCAAACAGCTGCTTCTCAATGCCAACAATACCAAATATCAGTCCTCGCGAAGACGTACTGCCTTGGCCGCCTGACGCCGTCTGGCATCATCCAGAGCCGCATAATGCTTCTTGGTAGTATTGACATCCTTATGTCCCAAAACATCCGCTACAAGGTAAATATCACCGGTTTCCTGGTACAGGGCAGTACCATAGGTGCTGCGAAGCTTATGCGGGGTGATCTTTTTTGTAGTTGTGATCTCCCTGGCATATTTTTTAACCAGATTCTCGATAGCCTGAACACCGATCCGGCGGCGTTGGGTAGAATAGAAGAGAGCGTGCTCATGGCCTGCCAGAGGCGTAATATTCTCCCTGACTTCCAGATATTTCTTCAATGCTTTTTCTACTTCAGGACCAAAGTATACAACCATTTCATTTCCGCCTTTTCGGGTAACTTTGATTCCATTGTTTTTGAAGTCTACATCCTCAACATCCAGTCCGACACATTCCGATACTCGGATCCCGGTACCAAGAAGGAGAGTAACAATAGCAAGATCTCTGTCCTTCGTTTTTTCATGGTACATCCGTTTCTGCCCGGTCAGCGTATCTCCGCAATGCTCAATATAATCCAGCAGCATGGCAACCTCATCTGTATCCAGACGAATAATATTCTTATCATGGATCTTGGGCACATCGATCAGAACAGACGGGTTGGTGGTGATCATTTCATGTTTATAATAGTAAGCATAAAAACTTCTTAAAGCAGAAATTTTACGTTTGACGCCACGTTCACCATTTGTTTCCGTTTTGGAAGAGTCCGCGGATTTATAAACTTTGAGAAATTCTTCATATTCCTCAAGATCAACAGCCTTGACCTGATCCAGAACATCAACTGTGAAATCCGACATGGTTTTGTCTTTGAACATTGGATTTTGCTCCAGTAAAAACTGAAAAAAATATACGAATGTCATATGCATAGGAAATTCTGGTCTTGGTTGTAGTCGTTGCATCAATAGCCCGGAAATAATCCCTGCAAAATGGCGGAAGCGTTTTTAAAACCTCACGGAGTTTTAAAGTATTGTCAATGTCATTTTGTTCGTGGTAAGTAATTTTGTTATCCATAAAAACTCCTTAATATATAAAATTTTACATAATTTGCAGGAAATACCTGAAACACCTGTTAAAAGGAGTGGTTTTACACTCATCTATATCTATACGACAAACCCGAGTTTTTCAAATAGATGGGTAGTGCAAACGGCTACTTCCGTAGATTTTCATCAAAAATAACGGTAAACGGCCCGTCATTTTCCAAAGATACTTTCATATCTGCACCAAAAATTCCGTGTTCCACAACCGGAACCTGTTTACCGGCTTCCGAAATAATATATTCATATAATTTATTTGCTTCATCCGGTGCACCGGCTTCTATAAAGCTTGGACGGTTTCCCTTACGGCAGTTTGCATATAAGGTAAACTGTGAAACAAAAAGCAATTCCCCGTTTACATCCGCCAGGGACAAATTGGTCTTTCCATTTTCATCCTCAAAAATACGAAGTCCCAGAAGCTTTTTCAGATACCAGTCTGCATCCTCTTTGGTGTCCTCACGGCCAACGCCGATCAGAACAAGAAACCCTTTTCCGATTTTTCCGACAATTTCTCCGTCTACTTTGACTTCTGCATGATTTACACGCTGAATTACAAATTTCATAACCTGTTCTTCCTCCGTCTCCGTCTGTTTTTCTGCTTCAATCGAAAGCCTATATATTTCGCCTGAATAAATTTAACTAAAAATGTAAACATTCGTTTGATTTCATCCCAAGCCCCGGACCAGATTCTGTTTTTTTCCGCTTTTACTGTAACTTCCTGTGCTTTTGATACGGATTTTTTCACCGGCATTGGCAGGACCTTTCCGGAAACGGGGTCTACACAATCAATATCTCTATAAAACTCAGCATCTGCAGACATATCTTTTTCATCAAGACTACGTCCGATCAGCTTCCATACAGCAGCATTCAGCACAGCAAATACCGGAACTCCAACGATCATTCCCGGAACTCCAAATAAACCACCACCGACCATGATTGCAACAATAACCATAAAACTGGACAGTCCAGTCGACTCACCCAGGATCTTTGGTCCAAGGATATTTCCGTCAAACTGCTGAAGGATCAGAATAAAGATCAGGAAATACAAGCTCTGAATGGGATCTACCAGCAAAATAAGAAGAAAACACGGAACTGCTCCCAGATATGGCCCGAAAAACGGAATTACATTTGTCACACCGACGATCACACTGACCAGAATCGCATATGGGGTTCCGATGATCGATGTTCCAACATAACACAATACACCGATAATTGCGGAATCCAGGATCTTTCCGCTGATAAATCCACCAAAGGTTTTATGCGTAAAACGCATGGAATGAACAAGAAAGGTTGCCCATTTGGTTGGAAGAACTGCATAAACAGCCATTTTTGCCTTGGCAACAAATCCCTCTTTATCCGCCAGTATATAAAGAGATACGATCGCTCCAATAAGGAAATTCTTCAGAAAAACAAGAAGATCCAGAAAGCTTGCGGATATATTTTTCATCATAAACTGCATCTGGGGAAGGATCGTATTTGTCAGATACTCCTGTAATCTGCTGGAATACTGATTGATCTGGCTGATCATATCCGGATTCAGTTTCCATCCCTTTTCCACGACGGAATTTAACCAGTTTTCCACTACACTTACGTAATGAGGAAAACTGTAGATAATATTCATGATGCTTCGAATCAATTGAGGAAGGATCATCATGACAAGGGCATAAATGACCAGAAACATAAGAAATACAGAAAGGATCACACAGATCCAGCGTACTACTTTCCTCCCCTTTTTCTGAAGTGTTTTATTCCTTTTTTTCAAAAATCGGAAAAATGATCTTTCGCTCCAGAAAATTAAACAATGGGGGTTAGCAGATATGCTATGGCAGCTCCGTAAATGATCGGCGCCATAATACCGAAAAAATGTTTTAATTCCGGTGATCAGAGATTTCATATGGAAAATCCCGTAATAAAATAAAATACTGGCAGCAATAACCAGAAATGCAGTCACACCTAACTGCACATAACGATGGTTCCAACGAATTTTCATAGTAATTTCCTCCACCAGGTGATTATAACATAGCATCTCTGGTTTGTGTCTAAAAAAAAACCATAAACATTATTTTCCAATAACCTGCAAAGATAAATTCCGACTTCAGGGTATCGCGCTGATACAGAAAACACCCCGCCATAAAATGGCAGGGTGCCTAAAAATCTGATGTTTATTTTTTCAGGCTGTCATAAATGTGAATGGCTTCGATAATTGCCTTCGCAGTTCCATCAATGCCAAGCTTGCTGCTATCCAGACAAAGATTATAGCTGTCCGCAGATCCCCATTTCTTGTTGGTATAATAATTATAGTAGCTGGAACGGCTTTTGTCTGTTTTGTTGATCATGTCCTTGGCCTCTTTGGCATTTTTATTGTATTTCTGAGCAATACGGTTGATACGCCAGTCAAGGTTTGCATGAACAAATACACTGAAACAATCCGGATTATCTGCAAGTGCATAATCCGCACATCTGCCGACCATTACACAGGGACCTTCTGAAGCCAGCTTCTTGATTGCCTCAAACTGTGCAAGAAAAATTCTTATGGTTCATAGGCATGTCTGTAAATCCGGCTGAGGAATACCCAAATGAATAAGTATCCATTACAAGAGAATAAAGAAAACTGTTTGTTGGCTTCTCATCATGATGCTCAAACAGCTCCTTGCAGATCCCACTGTCATTGGCTGCGTGCTCCAGCAGCTCTTTATCATAGCATTTGATTCCAAAATATTTAGCAACTTCCTGGCCGATCTGTCTTCCGGCGCTGCCATATTTACGACCGATAGTAATAATAGAACTTGTTGTATTGTTACTCATAACAGCCACATCCTTTCTGCTCAGATTCAGCGAATTTGCAAATATTAACTCCGCTTCCTCTTTAATATAGTTATTATACACTATATTTCACAAGTTTTCCAGCTATTTTCGCAATTTTGTCAGCAATTTAACAAAATATTCCGGAAGTGGGGCTGTAAATTCCATATATTCCCCGGTACGTGGATGAATAAATCCAAGGATCATTGCATGAAGTGCCTGTCCCTCCAGATGATAGGGATTTCTGGATGAACCATACACCGTGTCCCCAAGAAGCGGATGTCCGATACTGGCCATGTGCACACGGATCTGGTGGGTACGTCCTGTTTCAAGACGACATTCCACATACGTGGCCTCGCCAAAACGTTCCAGCACTTTGTAATGTGTTATTGCATCTTTACCATTTTTATGATTGATGGCCATTTTTTTACGATCTGTCGGATGCCGTCCAATAGGTCCCTCTATGGTTCCCTCATCCTCTTTCAGATTTCCCTGCACAACTGCCCGGTAGCGTCTGCGGATACTGTGACATTTCAGCTGTTCTGCCAGATCCCGGTGAGCAATATCATTTTTGCATACCAACAGTGCCCCGGTGGTATCCTTATCAATTCTGTGGACAATTCCAGGCCGCATCACTCCGTTAATACCGGAAAGGCTGTCACCACAATGTGCCATAACTGCATTGACCAGTGTTCCCTGATAATGCCCGGCTGCAGGATGTACAACCATCCCTTTGGGCTTATTAACGATCAGTACATCTTCATCCTCGTAAAGAATATCCAGCGGAATATCCTCCGGAACGATATCCGGCTCACTGGAATCCGGGATCTCCAGATGGATCCTGTCATTTTCACGGACCTTATAATTAGATTTGGCAGCCTTCTCTCCCACGGTAATCTGTCCTTCTTTCAGAAGTTTCTGAAGGAAAGACCTGGAAAGACCGCTGTCTTTCTCAGCAAGATAGCGGTCGATTCGTATACCTGATTCTTCTTTTTCTACTGTATAATCATATATTTCCATTTATATCTCCTACAAGAACAGACAGCTACATGATATATCTCTCTGCCCGGATCACTGTTTGATATTCAGAAACGCAAAATCATCATCTCTGTATTTCGTGCATACAAACAGGATCAGAAAAATTCCACTTACAACCACATAAACATCCGCAAGATTAAATACCGGAAAATCGATCAGGGAGAAATAGATAAAATCGATCACATATCCTCTGAAAAAACGATCGATAAAATTTCCCAGTGCACCAGCTGCAAGTACTGTAGCAATGGTGAGCAACGGCAGATAAAACCGCTCTTTCGGAATACGGATCCATGCATAGAGGATCACTCCCAGAAACAGTACACTCACAATGGCAAAAAAGAGTACACTTCCCTGAAACATTCCAAACGCAATTCCCCTGTTTTCCGGATAGAGATAATGAAGTTCAAGTACGCCGGGAATCAGCGAAACCGATGGTTGTCCTTTCAGATACAGATATGACAGCCATTTTGCTCCCTGATCCGCAGCCAAGAGTAAGATCAGCAAAAAAATGTCCCCCGACATGCACTTACTAAAAGACATTTTCTGATGATGGTTAACACGACTGATCATAGAGTTATCTCCTGAATACAGGAAAGCATTTCTTCATCGGTAACTGTTTTGTCGATAAAGCTTTTTCCGATACCATCCATCAGGATAAACCTGATATGTCCCTGTTCCATTTTTTTGTCTTTCTTTGTTGCGGAAAGAACTTCTTCCGGAATAAGACCATCTACATGCACCGGAAGGTCGTAATCCGAACATCCCTGGCAGATTTCCTGATATTCTTCTTTAGTCAGAAGTCCTCGTTTCATGGAAAGATATGCCGCAGCTACCAGTCCGACTCCCACACACTGTCCGTGGAGCAGGGTGAAATTCTTAAGTTTTTCTACTGCATGCCCCACCGTATGTCCCAGGTTAAGAAGCGCACGCTCTCCCTGTTCCTTAGGATCACGCTCCACAACGCCTGCTTTGATCTCACAGCATCTGCGTACCATTCTGGCAATCTGTTCCATATCCAGCTTTTTGATCCCTTTCTGCTCACAGCATACATAGCGGAAAAAATCTCCATCACAGATCAATCCTGTTTTTAAAATCTCACCCATTCCGCAAGCAAACTGTTCTGCCGGAAGCGAAGAAAGAGTGCTTAGATTCATATATACAAGACGTGGCTGGTGAAAAGCTCCTACCATGTTTTTGTACTGCTGAAAATCTACTCCGGTTTTTCCGCCAACGCTGCTGTCTACCTGTGCAAGCAGTGTTGTCGGTACCTGAATGAAGTCAATCCCCCTGAGATAAGTTGCCGCGCCAAATCCGGTAAGGTCCCCTACCACACCACCGCCTAATGCAACAAGCAGACTTTTTCGGTCAAGACCATTTTGGATCAGGGCCTGATACAATGCCGAAACGGTATTAAGGTTTTTGTTTTTTTCTCCTGCCTCAAAGGTGAACACAGAAATATCGGAACTTACCTCACTTAAAACCTGTTTTACAGATTCTTTATACAGTGGTCCCACATTAGAATCTGTTACAATGCAGATTTTTCTGTCAACAAGTCCTTCTTCCTTCATAACCTGCGCCAGATTAGAAAAATCTTCTTCAAAACAGATGGGATAATGAAAATCACCTTCTCGTTTTACAAGTAATTTTGATGCTGTCATTGCGTTTTCCTCCTAGCTGTTCAGATATAAAGCAGAATCCGTACCCCAAGACGTCCTTTTTTGTCTGACGGGATACTCCATCATAAATAAAACGTCCCTTTTTCCGAACGGATATGATGTCTCCCTCTTTGGGCTCATAACCATTGGATGTGATCAGTTTTCCATTTACAAAAACAAGCCCCTCTTCAATACAATGCACAATACTGCTTCTGGAAGTCCCAAAAGCCAGTGCGATCAGAGAATCCAGGCGTACGGACGCACAGGTTCCACTAACTGGTTTCAGTTCCGGCCTCGGAAGATCACCCGGATCTTCTATCTTCGACGCCACAACTGTGGTATGTCTTACACGACACAAAATTCTCCAGAAAAAAAAGTCTGTCATCTGACGCAGACAGAAAAAGCTCGCAGTATGATCTTCTATAAGAATATCCCCAACAACACTCCTGTCAACCCCAAGATTCAGGATCGCTCCCAAATAATCCCGATGTGTCAGATCTTCTGAAAATTTCACTGCTTTTGGCTCAAGCCGGATACAATCAATGGGATAATCCCATGTAAAAGCAAGAGCATCAGGGTGAAAGGCTACCATCTGACGCTCTGCATTCTCATATCCGCCAAAACCTTCCGCTGTAACACCCAGCTTATGAAAATTCTGACTGTTTAAAATATTCCGTTCATTTAAATTAAGAAAATCCGTAAATGTGGTAATATCTCTCTGATAGGCCAGATTTGCCAGTTCACGGATTCTCTTAACAAAAAGTTCTTCTTTATCCATGAGGTTAATAACCCACTCTAACAGACGGCACAGAACCGCCAAGGATATTCTGAAGATCACCTGTAATATCTACATTATATGGTCCAAGTACAAAAATATAGCTGGATACCTGCTGAAGGCTTCCTCCAAGTGAATAACATGCACCGGAAGTAAAATCGATGATCCTCTGTGCAAGCTCCACATCGATTCCTTCAAGATTCAGGATCACGGTAGAATTATCGACCAGTGTATCCGCAATTTCTCTTGCTTCCTCCATGGTTGTAGGCTTGATCACACAAACTTCCATATTTGCAGCCTGGGAAGAACGCTTGCTTGTACGCATTGGGGTAATCTTGGAAGAAGGTGCCGGTCTGGAAATACGTTCCTGCCTTGCCGGGGCCTTGGCTGCAGCTGTCTTTGCAGATGACTTAGCAACAGGTGCCTTAACCGTTTCATCTTCCGGCTCATCATCCAGAAAATCCTCTTCCTCGTCATTTTTTTTCTTGGAAAATTTCTCAAAAAATTTCTTCTTTGGTTTCTCTTCCATATCATCATCTTCATCGAGGAAATCGTCCTCATAATCGTCCTCATCCTCAAGAAGGCTATCATCTAACAATTCGTCATCGTCATAATCGTCGTTCAGTTTGATGGCATCTAAAAACTTGTCTAAAACGCCCATTTTAAATCTCCAATCTTATTAGTCTTATAATGCGTAATTTCTTGCACCAAAAATACCAGTGCCTACACGCACCATCGTAGCGCCCTCCTGCACGGCAACCATGTAATCTCCGGTCATTCCCATACTCAGAACACTCATATTAACATTATTAATGTTTTTAGCAGCAATGTCAACACTTAATTTCTTAAGTTCACGGAAAATTTCGCGATTTTCCTCTGCATTATCAACATAGGGAGCAATTGTCATGAGCCCCTTTATCCGAATGTGTGAAAAATCTGAGATCTGTTCTATAAACGGTAAAACTTCTTCCGGTTTCAGACCAAATTTACTTTCTTCCTGCGCTACATTTACTTCTATAAGGATCGGAACAATAACCGCTTTTTTCGCTGCTTCTTTTTCAATCGTCTCGGCCAGGCGAAGCGAATCTACAGAATGAATCATTGCAACTTTATCCACAATATATTTTACTTTATTACGCTGAAGATGTCCGATCATATGCCATTTGACATCTGAAGGCATCTGATCATATTTATCCACGATCTCCTGCACTTTGTTCTCTCCAAAGACACGTGCTCCGGCATCATAAGCCTCCTTCAGCATCTCCACCGGTTTGGTTTTGCTTACTGCGATCAGTGTGACTTCATTCGGATCTCTGTTAATTTTATTGCAGGATTCATTAATATTTTTCTGCACCTGTGCCAAATTTTCCGCTACCATGATATAAATCCTCCTTTAATCAGTAAAGTATATCCTGTTCACTTACTTTATCTGCATTTTTCACAATACGGTCATATCGGACAAGCCCATTATAGGTTTCCTTTGATACAACCGCATATTCCTCATTTTCATCCAGGATCTCGATCCGGCGGAATACCGCATATCCCTGATTGACACAGAAAACTCCCTCCAGAACTTCTGTATCTCCGATGATAAACTTCTCTCCACTATCCGGATCAACAAGAGCATCGCCTTCTTTAAATTTATTCTTGTCTACGTAATAAATATAGCTTGTTTCCTGTGTTTCTTTGTCTGTGATCTCATCACGGCCATAGATACCGGCACTGACAAAGGTTCTCGTACTGTTGCCCTTTTTATTTCTGCCGGAAAGCATAAATCCCGATTGCTGTGTTTCAGCATCCGTCGTAAGATATTTGGAAGGTATTGCATAGAACTCCTTCGTTACGATAGAAGATAACGGGATCTTTAAACCTGTCACATTGTTCGTGACAAGCTCTATTTCCAGAAACCGGTCTGACGCATATCGGATCAGCCCCTTATTAAAATCGATCTTGCCATATTTAAGCCCCATCAATCTCCATGATCGAAAAATCTCCTGTCTGCGTCAGATCATCCTTTCAGGAACTTGACGACGGATCGATGTACGCTCCTTCATGATTAGCAGCCTGCTTCTCACTTAAAGGGATCAAAAGACTCCAGCGTTCATCTGTAATGATCGTATAAATATCATCTCCGGCCTTTATCTGTCCATCTGTTTTCAGATCCGTTTCCTGATAGGAATTCTGATCAAAATCAGCAGCTGTGACATTATCAACGGTTTTGGTTTCGTAGCCATCTGTAGAATACAGGATGATCCCGTCTGTCTGCGCACGGCGGATATTTGGATCACTGGAAACTATAGTTGTAACTGTGGCTTCCTCTCCATCTTCAGACGTCGTGCTTGCAGAAGAAGCTCCCGAACTGTCTGAAGCATACTGAAGGATGCTTCCATTGAGCTGATATTTAAAACTATAGGCACTGTTGAATTTGCTGGGATCAAATCCTTTGGAAAAGCTTTGCATATTACTGCGTATATCCGCCAGTTCCTCTCTGCTCAGAGAGGTTACATTGTCTGCAGATCTTGAACTGTTCAGGCTGTAGACAGCACCGTTGGCATTGATCTTGGTACCTTCCCTTGCGTAATATGTAACGTAACCGCCCGCATCTGCCTGCACTACGTTCTCTGTCATGATCGCCAGCCCTGTGTATGTCTCATTCATGGATAACGGACCGGAGGGAACCTGATAAGATTCCATATGAGAAGCTGTAAGATAAAGAATCACACTAAAGATCATATAGATAAAAATTGCTCCGAACATTACAGTTCCAATGTTCAGACCAAAAAATTTTACGAAGCTTTGCTAAGAATCCCGGAGTTTTTCCGGAATGTACTTTATTATCCAGAACGGAAACGTCGAACAGTCGCGGATCATCATTTTCTGCCGGATGGCGCGGTCAAACAGATCCTGCGAGGTGAGATCTTCGCGCAGAATGCGCACCAGAACAAAGTTGGCACTTGGATCGTATACTTTGAAGTCAGGATTCTCGTGAAAAAGCTTACACAGGCGGGCGCGCTCGGAAGAGATCAACGATTTGGTCTCTTTGATGTAGGCGCTGTCGGTGAACATTGTCTCACCGGCGATGACAGCAAGAGAATTGATTGTCCACGGATTCTTGCGCGTGTTGATGGACTTGATCAGATCGCGGTTGCCTGTGACGGCGTATCCAAGACGCAGCCCCGGAGCGGCAAAGAACTTGGAGGTGCCGCGGAGAATCACGATGTTGTTATAATAATTTGTCAGCGGAACTGCCGTGAGTTCTGCCATATTATCGGCGAATTCCACGTAAGTCTCATCTACCATGACATAGATGTCGTACTGCTTGCAGACGTCTAAGATGTGGCGCATGTCGCTGCGCGGGATCGAGGAGGAAGTCGGGTTGTTGGGATTGCAGATGACGAGAAGATCAATGCTCTCATTTAAGTGCGAGAGAAAATCCTCGACATTGAGCTTGAAGTCATCGGCTTCCCGCAGCGGATAATAGAGTGTGGTGCCGCCGCCCAGCGCGATTTCACGTTCGTACTCAGAGTAAGTAGGACCAATGACAAGGGCCTTTTTCGGATGCTCAACCTGAATAAAAAGGGAGATCAGCTCGGTGGAGCCGTTTCCGACAATGACATTCTCCGTCTCGGTTCCGCAGTATGCAGCGATGCATCTGCGCAGAGAGGTGTACTCCCTGTCCGGATAGCTGGTAATGGCGTCGATCTGATCGGACAGAGTGTGTTTTAACAGCGGAGATACTCCTAACGGATTGACATTGGCGGAAAACTGACGATTTCTTCCTTTTTAATGCCGTAGATTTCTTCTAATTTTCTCGAGATCACTTCCATGAAAATGGTCCTTGTGTTTTATCATTGATTACTCCTCCAAATTAGTTTATAATCTATTATAGTCATTGCGTTCAAAAAAAGCAATAGAAAAGCAGGTGTCAATTTGCGTAAACGGATACAACAGCTAGCAAGGGGAAAGTTCCAATACGCCAGACCGCTTCTTTCGTTTTTCTGCAGATAAAGTCGACATTGAGGTGACGGAGGGTAGAGATTACACCGGAGATTTCATTATCACAAGTACGAACCATGTGCCGTTTCGGGGAGTAGTCTATACCTCTGATTCCAGAATGGAATGTCTGACACCCCAGTTTGAGGGGGAAGAGGTGCGGATCCGGTACCAATTTCATAGCAATGGACTGATCGAAGGGGATATTGTCAAGGGGGACTTTTTTTCTAATCTGCAACCAGGGAGAATATAACCTTTCTTTTGTTGTGTCTGTATCCAGATTGTATGCGGATACCTCTGCGGGACGCATTAAGAATCTGAAC
>ENA-OQET01000276-OQET01000276.1-human-gut-metagenome-genome-assembly--contig:-NODE-276-length-28524-cov-6.103673_pt1 | contig 28524 bp, 25 predicted proteins | sample MGYA00242800_ERZ504645 | MGnify/ENA primary metagenome ERZ504645 (study PRJEB26092, sample SAMD00036308) | human gut metagenome | host: Homo sapiens | study: EMG produced TPA metagenomics assembly of... | reverse complement strand
GACCCCTTGAAGACGACGAGGTAGATAGGGCAGAGGTGGAAGTGTGGTAACACATGGAGCTGACTGTTACTAATAGGTCGAGGGCATAACCAAAGCAGTGATAGGTTTGGATGATGATGTTGGTTTTGACTGTATGTAGTTTTGAAGGTACATGGAATATAGACAGGAATGAGAAGCAGTGCGAAAGCGCTGTTTTTTTCTTGCAAAAAAATCAAGTTTCTTGACAAAGAAAAGATTTTGCTATATGTATATATCAGATGAGGATTGTGTGTCTCACGGCAAAAATGCCGGTGGCATTCTTGACAAAAGTATATAGAAAAGATGGGACAATAAATGACAAAGGGAAGAATCATAATAGCTGATATAGAAAAAATATCATGCAATGAAGAGTGGATTCTCTCACAGATAGCACAAAGATATGTTGAAAAGTATCAGAAGCATAAGAGAGAAACGGATAAAAAACAGGAGCTGATAGCGGGATATCTTTTAAAAGAGTATTTAGGTGTAGAAAATGATGCTCAGCTTGTAATAAGTAAAAATGGGAAGCCGATGCTTGTGGATGCAAGAAAACATTTTAACCTGTCACATAGCGGTAAATATGTAGTTCTAGCGATTGCTGATCAGGAAGTGGGCATTGATATTGAACGTGTGCGTCCATATCATGAAGCAACAGCGAAGAAGATATTTTCGAATGAAATACAAAATGCAATGTCTGAACTTTGCGGGGAGGAAAAAGACCGGATATTTACTCAATTATGGACAGAACTAGAAGCGAAGCTGAAAGTAAAAGGCATTGGATTTAGTAAAGAATGGGAAAATGAAAAAGTAAAGGAATATTTTATTGAGACAAGATGTATAGATGAATATTATGTAAGCTTAGCAACAGAAGAAAAAATTTCTGTAGAAATAGAATGGTTTACAGGGAATGGAAAGGAAGTAAAAAAGTATGATTAAGCCTATTATGAGAGACATATTTTTCTTAAATCAAAAATCAGAACCGGCGACAGAAGCGGATAAACAGATAGCAATCGATCTGTTAGATACATTGAAAGCAAATGAAGCAGGATGTGTAGGTATGGCAGCAAATATGATTGGAGCAAAAAAGAGAATCATTGCAGTGAATATGGGGATGTTTAATATTGCTATGTTTAATCCGAAAATCGTGAAGCGCACAGGCGCTTATGAGACGGAAGAGGGGTGTCTGTCATTAGACGGAGTGCGAAGCTGCAGACGTTATCAGGAAATAGAAGTTGAATATCAGGATATGAATTTCAAGAAGAAAAAAGAGAAATATAGCGGATGGACGGCCCAGATCATTCAGCATGAAATAGATCATTGCGATGGGATTTTGATATAAATTTTATTTGTGCATTGAGGAGGTGCGTCGCATGGATTTCAAGTATTGCAAATTAGAAATCTTTATTCCGGAAACACATATTTCGCAGCTACAGAAAGCGTTACAGTCAGTAGATGCAGGACATATAGGCAATTATGATTCATGTATGTCATGTTCACAGCTTACCAGTTACTGGAGACCGTTAGGCGGGACATCTCCTTATATTGGAAATGTAGGTGAAATCAGTTGTGAACCTGAAGTAAAAGTTGAGGTAACTGTATTTACAGAGAAAGTGGATGAAACTATTCAGGCAATCAAAGAGGTACATCCATACGAGGAACCGGTAATCAATGCATTGCCGATTTATCGGACAAGTTTTTAAGGGAAAATGAAGTCTTACGATCAGACAGAAAGGAGGTTTGATCGTAAGGCTTCTTTTATTGAAAAACTACAGGAAACAGATGGCTTATCTTTTTCTCGTTACGGTATCCTGGAAACAAGTATTTCTCATCAATCTGAGTTGCCCGTTCAAAACAAAATGCACAAATATGCATCGCAAAATATGTTGAAAATCCTACTTGAAAGACGAACATATGTTCTATATAATAGAGACATCAACGAAAGGAGGGGAATATGCCATGAAAGAACGCACCTATATTGCAATTGACCTGAAATCTTTTTACGCTTCTGTGGAATGTGTGGAACGGGATCTGGATCCGTTGGAGGTGAATCTTGTCGTGGCAGATGTAACCCGTACAGAGAAGACTATCTGCCTGGCGGTATCTCCGGCGCTGAAGTCTTATGGGATTCCGGGAAGAGCCCGCTTGTTTGAAGTTGTACAGAAAGTAGCGGAAGTGAATGAGGCGAGACGGTATCGAAGTCCGGGTGGAAGATTTCAGGGAAGTTCGTCTGACCAGCGTGAATTAGGGAAACACCCGGAGCTGGCATTGGATTACGTGACAGCGCCACCAAGGATGGCTCTTTATATGGAGTACAGCCGCAGGATTTATGCAATCTATCTGAAATATATTGCGCCGGAAGACATACATGTTTATTCCATAGATGAAGTGTTTCTTGATGTAACTTCCTATCTGAAAACTTACGGACTCACGTCGGAAGAACTGGCGAGGAAGATGATTCGAGAGGTACTTCATGAGACTGGAATCACAGCGACTGCCGGGATTGGGACGAATCTGTATCTTGCAAAGATTGCAATGGATATTATGGCAAAACATGTCGAACCTGATGAAGATGGAGTGAGAATTGCGAAGCTGAATGAACGAAGTTATCGAGAACAACTTTGGAATCACAGGCCATTGACAGATTTCTGGCGCGTGGGAAGAGGATATGCGAAGAAGCTGGAGGAGAATGGTCTGTATACAATGGGGGATATTGCGAGATGTTCGATGGGGAGCGCACAGGAGTTTTACAATGAAGAACTATTGTATCGTTTATTTGGCGTGAATGCAGAACTCCTGATTGACCATGCCTGGGGCTGGGAGCCGTGTACGATGGAGGCAATTAAGAATTACAAGCCTTCATCGAACAGTGTCGGTTCCGGTCAGGTGCTCCAATGCCCGTATTCCTATGAAAAGGCAGGTCTGATCGTACGGGAAATGACAGAACTTCTGGTATTGGATCTGGTTGATAAAGGTCTTGCGACTAATCAGATTGTACTGACAGTAGGATACGATATTGAAAATCTGAAACAATCAGAATTTCAGAAGAATTACCGAGGTGAGATAAAGACAGACCGTTATGGGAGAAAGATTCCGAAGCATGCACATGGAACAATGAATTTGGAAGAGTATACGTCTTCCACGCGAAAAATTGTGGATGCAACGGTAGAACTGTATCAAAGGATTGTGGATACCAAACTGCTTGTACGCAGGATATCACTGGCGGCGAATCATGTGATACAGGAATGTGAGATTGCAGAGATGGACTCGTATGAACAGATGGATCTTTTACAGATTATCAAGCGAATGGAAGAACAAAAGCAGCGGGAAAAAGAAGAACGGGAGCGTGAGAGAAGCATGCAGCAGGCAGTCCTTGAACTCAAGAAGAAATTTGGAAAGAATGCAGTGTTGAAGGGAATGAATCTGCAGGAAGGAGCGACAACTATTGAGAGAAACAGACAGATTGGCGGACACAAAGCATAAATATGATGATATTTTAGATTATCCACATCACGTATCTTCTGTTCATCCACCAATGCCGTTGATAGACAGAGCGGCACAGTTCGCTCCGTTTTCAGCATTGACCGGATACGAAGAGGTCGTGAAGGAAGAAGCAAGACTTACAGAACAGAGAGTAGAACTGGATGAGGTGGAACTGGAACGGTTAGATCAAAGTTTACAATATCTTAAGAAACGATTACAGGACGAGAGGGAAACAAATCCAGATGTGAAGATTACGTATTTCTGTGCAGACCAGAAGAAGGAAGGTGGTCAATATCGAACTGTTCAGGGGAAGGTGAGAAGAATCAGACAATATGAAAAAGCGGTCGAGTTGGAAGATAGGACCGCAATTCCAATCAAAGATATCGTGCGGATTTCACGACTATAGAGGAAGAGAGAAAGTGAGAAAGCAGAAGACGAAGAACGGCGTAGGAAGATCTTCCCTCGTATAAGTCTCTTCGGCAGCAGAAAGTTCTTTCATAAATAATATGCTCCAATCTGGTATGTTCATGTGAGTTTTATTATACAACAGATTCTGATTTCATGCATAGAATAGTTAAGAGAAAGTATCGGCAATCATGGAATAATGCCTATGAGATTCTGTGAATTAAAAGAAAAAGAGGTAGTGAACATCTGTAATGGAAAGTGTCTTGGAGGTGTAGTAGATCTGCAGATAAATGAATGCTCCGGTGCGATAGAAGCATTGATTGTTCCTGGGCCGGGAAAGTTCTGTGGATTCTTTGGAACGGATAGCGAATATGTGATACCATTTGCATGTATAAAGAAGATTGGACCGGATATTATTCTTGTGGAAATTAAAGAAGAAAAGTTTTTGCAAAAATATTAGACATTGTGTATAATGAAGGCAATAAGATACGTGGAAAGGCGGAGTGGATTATATGAAGTGTCCATATTGTGGCAATCCAGATACAAGAGTGATTGATTCCAGACCAGCAGAGGATAATAGTTCTATCAGAAGAAGACGTTCTTGCGATGAATGTGGTAAGCGTTTTACAACTTATGAAAAGGTAGAGACGATCCCACTGATTGTAATTAAGAAAGATAATAACCGTGAACAGTATGAAAGAGCGAAGATAGAGAATGGAGTTCTGAATGCATGCTATAAGCGTCCGGTTCCGGCTGAAGAGATTCAAAAGACAATTGATGCGATTGAACTGTCAATTTTTAATCGTGAAGAGAAAGAAATCCCAAGCAGTGAGATTGGTGAAATTGTTATGGAGAATCTGAAGGCATTGGATCCGGTTGCATATGTCAGATTTGCATCTGTCTACAGAGAGTTCAAAGATGCGAATACATTCATGGATGAATTGAAGAAATTTCTAAAATAATAAAAATCGGTTATACTCTGTTCGTGAGTATAACCGATTTCAATCTTTCGGAGAATGTTAGTATATTACACGGGAGGCGAGAATGAGAACTTATAAATTAACAATTGCTTATGACGGAACTGCATATCAGGGATGGCAGAGACAGGCAAACACAGAGAACACTTTGCAGGGAACTCTGGAGCGAACAATTTCGTCAGTGGCAGGATATCCAGTGGAGATTGATGGTTCAGGACGAACAGATGCAGGTGTTCATGCGAATGGACAGACTGCAACAGTAGTTCTTTCTGGTCAGGTGGAGAATGGATTTTTTACAGAAAAGATAAATTCAAGATTACCCGGAGATATTCGGATTTTAGATGCAGAGCTTGTGAGGAATGGATTTCATGCGAGAAAAAGTGCGGTCGGAAAAAGATACATTTATCAGCTTGATCTGGCAGAGAAACCAGATGTATTCACGAGACGATATACATATCATTTTCCGCAGCAATTGGATTTAGATGCGATGAGAAAGGCAGCACAATTGTTGATTGGCACGTATGAGTTTGCCGGATATACGGATAAAAAGGATGAAAAGTCCACAAAAAGAACAATTTATGCTATAATGATTTGCGGACAAGGAAGCAAAGTCAGTATTCAATATGAAGGAACAGGATTTCTTTACCATATGGTAAGGATTTTGACAGGAACTTTGCTGGAAGTTGGAACTGGAGCACGAAGCATAGAGAGTGTGAAGGAACCTTTGAAATCAAAAGATAGAAGTCAGGCTGGATTTTTAGCACCTGCAAGAGGGTTATTCCTTGATGAGGTGTATTATTGATTCGGTTATGGAAAGTTGCTGATTATTCACAGAAAAGTTGGCTAATGGACGGTGAACAGCAACACTCTTGAAAGGGAGGATGCAGCAGATTGAAATTAATATCATGGAATGTAAATGGTATTCGTGCCTGTGTACAGAAAGGATTTCTTGATTTCTTTCATGAGGCAGATGCGGATATCTTCTGTATTCAAGAGACGAAGATGCAGGAAGGACAGCTAAATCTGGAATTAGAAGGCTATCATCAGTATTGGAATTATGCTGTGAAGAAGGGGTATTCCGGAACAGCCGTGTTTACAAAGAAAGAACCATTGTCGGTGAGTTACGGAATCGGTATCGAGGAGCATGATCAGGAAGGACGTGTGATCACCTGTGAATTTGAAGAGTTTTATTTCGTTACAGTGTATACACCGAATTCTCAGAATGGGCTGGCAAGGTTAGATTACAGAATGAAGTGGGAGGATGACTTCCGTACTTATCTGAAGAAGTTAGAAGAGACAAAACCGGTGATCGTGACCGGAGATATGAATGTAGCGCACAAAGAGATTGATCTTAAGAATCCGAAGACCAACCGTAAGAATGCCGGTTTCACGGATGAGGAAAGACAGAAGTTTACTGAACTTCTGGATGCCGGATTTATTGATACATTCCGGTACTTTTATCCGGAGCAGACAGGAATCTATTCCTGGTGGTCTTATCGTTTCAGTGCCAGGGCGAAGAATGCAGGCTGGCGTATAGACTACTTCTGTGTCTCAGATAGTTTAAAGAACCGACTGGAAGATGCAAAGATTCTGACAGATATTATGGGATCGGATCATTGCCCGGTTGAATTGGATTTGAAATAAACAATAGAAAAAGGAGAAGAGAAAAATGACAAAGATTGACATTATTTCAGGATTTCTTGGAGCAGGAAAGACAACTTTAATTAAGAAGCTTCTTTCCGACGCATACAAGGGAGAACAGGTTGTACTGATCGAGAATGAATTTGGAGAGATCGGTATTGATGGTGGATTTTTGAAGGAAGCAGGAATTGAGATTCGTGAGATGAATTCAGGATGTATCTGTTGTTCACTGGTTGGAGATTTTGGAAAATCTCTTCATGAGGTCGTAGATACTTATCATCCGGATCGTATTCTGACCGAGCCATCAGGAGTTGGAAAGCTTTCTGATGTAATCAAGGCTGTACAGGATGTTCAGGGTGAAATCGATGCAGAGCTCAATAGCTTTACAACAGTTGTAGATGTAACAAAGTGCAAGATTTACCGTAAGAACTTTGGCGAATTTTTCAGCAACCAGATTGAATATGCAGGCGCAGTTATTTTAAGCCGTACAGATAAAGCGAAACCGGAGAAGATTCAGGAAAGTGTTGCGCTGTTAAGAGAACTGAATGAAAAAGCTCCGATCATTACAACACCGATCGAGCAGCTTCCGGGCGAGAAGATTCTTGAAACAATGGAATCAAGCAAATCTCTGGAAGAGGAATTGCTCGCAGAAGTAGCCAAGGAAGCACATGATCATGAACATCATCACCACCACGATCACGAAGAGTGCGATCACGAGCATCATCACCACGACCATGAAGAACATGATCATGAGCATCACCATCACGACCATGAAGAACATGATCATGAGCATCACCATCACGACCATGAAGAGTGCGACCATGAGCATCATCATCACCACGATCATGAAGAGTGTGACCATGAGCATCATCATCACCACGATCATGAAGAGCATGAGCACCATCATCATGATGGAGAGTGCAGCTGCGGCTGTGGACACCATCATCACCACGATCATGAGGGTCATCATCATGCAGATGAGGTATTCACAAGCTGGGGTAAAGAGACAATTCATACTTATACAAAGGATGAGGTCAGTGCAATTCTGAAGACTCTTGAAGAGGATGGCTCTTACGGAAATGTACTCCGTGCAAAAGGAATGGTAGCAGGAGCAGATGGAGAGTGGATCTACTTTGATATGGTTCCGGAGGAGCATGAAGTAAGAACAGGAGCACCGGAATACACAGGAAGAATCTGTGTGATCGGAGCAGAGCTTAACGAAGACAAGCTTGCAGAATTATTTAAGCTGAAATAAAAGGATAAGCAAAGCAGTACCCCATAGGGGGCTGCGTAGCATTATGTAATAACAGATGTCTTCTGCGAAAAGGAGACGGAATGGAGATAGATATGATGAAAGAGCCAGATGTTATGGTTTATCTGATGACAGGTTTTCTGGACAGTGGTAAAACTCAGTTCCTGAATTTTACACTATCTCAGGATTACTTTCAGATTGATGGAAAGACACTTCTGATTCTCTGCGAAGAGGGGGAAGAAGAGTATGATCCAATGGAAATGCTGAAGTATGGTGTCGTTATTGAGACTGTAGAAGATAAAGAAGATCTGACAGAAGAATGGCTGGAAGAGATGAATAAGAAGCATGAGCCGGAACGTGTTGTTATTGAATATAATGGTATGTGGCAGGTGAGTGAATTTGAGAAGATGAAGCTTCCGGCAGGCTGGGCTATCGAGCAGAAGATTACAACAGTAGATGCGAGTACATTCCAGATGTATCTGACAAACTTAAAACCACTGTTTGTCGAGATGGTAAAAGGAGCTGAACTTGTGCTGTTTAATCGTTGTGAAGATAAGAAACCGTTGGCAGGATACCGCAGAAGTGTTAAGGTTGTAAGTCCTCAGGCAGAAGTAATCTTTGAGGATGAGAACGGTGAGGTAGACAATATCTTTGAAGACGAAGTACCATATGATCTCAAAGCACCTGTGATTGAGATTCCAAGAGAAGATTATGGTATCTGGTATATTGATATGCAGGAGCATCCGGAGCGCTATAAAGGAAAAGTTGTAGAATTTGTTGCAAAGGTTATGAAACCAAAAGCATTTCCGTCTAAGGTATTCTATCCGGGGCGTATGGCAATGACTTGCTGTGCAGATGATACATCTTTCCTTGGATATGTTTGCAGAAGCGCTTATGCGCCGAAGCTGAATGCAGGAGACTGGGTAAAAATTCGTGCAAAAGTGCGTTATGCGAATTTGTCCGTATATGGCGGAGAAGGACCGGTGCTTGAGGCAGAGAATATTGAGCCAGCAGAACCAATTGAAGAGTTAGTATATTTTAATTAAGACAAAGTAATAAGACAAGAAATAGGAGGAGAACTTCATGGCAAAGAAATATGATGTAATCGCATTAGGAGAGCTTCTGATTGATTTTACAATGAATGGACAAAGCGAGCAGGGAAACAATATGTTTGAGGCTTGCCCGGGAGGTGCACCGTGTAATGTGCTGGCACTTCTGAACAAGATGGGAAAGAAGACAGCATTTATAGGAAAAGTTGGAAAAGATCAGTTCGGAACGTTATTAAGAGATACGATTACGGAAGCCGGAATCGATGCATCCAATCTGATGGTTGACGAAAATGTGAATACAACACTCGCATTTGTACATACATTCCCAGATGGAGACAGAGAGTTCTCATTTTACCGTAATCCGGGAGCAGATATGATGCTTACAGCAGATGAAGTGAATCCAGAAGTAGTAAAAGATACAAAAGTCTTTCATTTCGGAACACTTTCTATGACACATGAAGGTGTGCGTGAAGCGACAAAGAAAGCGGTAGAAACAGCAAAAGCAAATGGTTGCCTTGTATCCTTTGATCCAAATCTGAGACCGCCACTGTGGAGTTCTCTTGATCTTGCAAAAGAGCAGATGGAGTATGGATTTGGAAAATGTGATATCCTGAAGATCTCTGATAATGAAATTCAGTTTGTATCCGGTAAGGAAGACTATGATGAGGGAATCGCATATCTGCAGGAGACATACAATATTCCGCTGATTCTTCTGACTATGGGAAAAGACGGAAGCAGAGCTTATTACAAAGGCATGCGCGTAGAGAGACCAGGATTTTCAGTGAAAGCAATTGAGACAACCGGTGCAGGAGATACTTTCTGTGGAAGTTCTTTGAATTATCTGGTTGAGCATGATTTTGAGAATCTGACAGAGGAACAGTTAGGAGAGATGCTGACATTTGCGAATGCGGCAGCAGCACTTGTAACAACAAAGAAGGGTGCGATCAAAGCAATGCCTGTAAAAGAAGAAGTGCTTGAACTGATTCAGAAATAATTGACAAGAAAACAGTCAATCATTATAATGTAACACAGAAACAAGGGCGTTTCCAACTTAGGTGGAGAACGCCCTTTTATCGTATGAGTTTATGATAAAGGAGGTTGAAAAATATGCATAACTATACAAGAGATGATATTTTTCACATAGTAGAGGAAGAAGATGTCGCTTTCATCAGATTGCAGTTTACAGATATTTTTGGAACAATGAAAAATATGGCGGTAACAGTGGGACAGCTTGAAAAGGCATTGGACAATTGTTGTATGTTTGATGTTTCTTCCTTGGAAGGGGTTACAGATGAGGAAGAATCAGATATGTACTTGTATCCGGATTTGAGTACATTTGAAATCTTTCCATGGAGACCACAGCAGGGAAAAGTTGCAAGACTGATCTGTGATGTGTATAAAAAAGATGGAACACCGTATGAAGGCGATCCGCGTTATGTACTCAGAAAGGCTGTTGCGGAGGCGAAAGAGATGGGGTATACGATGAATGTCGGCCCGGAATGCGAGTTCTTTCTTTTCCATACAGATGATGACGGTAGACCGACAACAGTAACTCACGAGCAGGGTGGATATTTTGATGTAGGGCCGTTGGATCTTGGAGAAAATGCGAGAAGAGATATGATCTTAACATTAGAAGATATGGGGTTTGAGATTATTTCTTCACATCATGAGATTGCGCCGGCGCAACATGAAATCGACTTTCATTACGATGAGGCGATGATTACGGCAGATAATCTGATGACATTTAAGATGGTTGTCAAGACAATTGCAAAACGACATGGTCTGCATGCAACATTTATGCCAAAGCCGAAGAGTGAGACTTACGGGTCAGGAATGCACATTAATTTGTCTTTATGTAAAAACGATGGGACAAATGCATTTTATAACGCGGAGGATGAAAATGGACTCAGCCAGGAAGGATATTATTTTATTGGTGGCTTGATGAAACATATGAAGGCAATCACCTGTATTACAAATCCGACGATCAATTCTTATAAACGTTTTGTGCCGGGGTATGAAGCACCTGTTTATATGGGATGGTCAGCTAAGACAAGAGGACCTTTGATCCGTGTGTCTATGGAGAAAGAAGACAATTCAAGACTGGAACTTCGTAGTCCGGATGCTACGGCGAATCCATATCTGGCGCTTGCAGTACTTCTGAAAGCCGGATTGGACGGAATTAAGAATCAGATTATGCCTCCGAAGAATATTGATGAAAATATTCAGAAGATGACACAGGAAAGAAGAGATGAACTTCAAGTGGAAGAACTGCCTAGAACGCTTGGAGCTGCTACAGCAGAGCTTGAGAAAGATGAACTGTTGATCAGCGTATTAGGGAAAGAGCTTGCCGAGAAGATCATCAAAGCAAATAAGAAAGAATATAAAGAATATTGTATGCAGGTAACAGACTGGGAGATTAATCATTATCTTTACAGGCTGTAGTTCAGGTATCCTGGCATTGGGCATTTAGAGACCGCATATGTTGGTATAGAACATTTTATAGAAAACAGATTGATAGAAGAGTAGTTAGCGGAAGAGGTGAGCAGATATGAGCAACATTATTGTCGTTTTCCCAAAGAGGGAAAATGCAGTAAATATCCGTAATAGTTTGGTTCGTGCGGGTATTGAAGTATCTGCGGTGTGTTTGACAGGAGCTAAGGCTTTGCAGTATGCTGATAACTGGAGTGATGGAATTGTCGTGTGCGGTTATCGATTTCAAGATATGCAATATATAGATTTGCGAGAATCTCTTCCGGATGCGTTTGATATGCTTTTGGTGGCTTCAGCGGATAAGTGGATGGATGGACTGCCTGATGGGGTTGTAGGACTTCCGATCCCAATCAAAGTTTATGATTTGGTAAATACCGTTGAAATGATTCAGCAGACACAGAGCAGGAAGAGAAGAAAGCGCAGAGAAACGATACGAAAGAGAGACGATTCTCAGAGAAAGATAATCGATCAGGCGAAAGCACTTCTGATAGAACGAAATAACATGTCAGAAGAGGAAGCGCATCGATATTTACAGAAGAGCAGTATGGAAAGTGGGACCAATATGCTCGAAACAGCACAGATGGTGCTGACAATTATGAATGAATAAGAGGCAGTTGTTAACAGTAACGAATAAGAAGTGCTGTAAACAATAATAAAGGAGAGGACTGTTAGTGATGACAGTGGAACGGAGAAGAGAATGAAATTTACAAAAATGCAGGGAATTGGAAATGATTATGTGTATGTAAGCTGTTTTGAGGAGAAGGTGGAAGATCCATCAGCGTTGGCAATCCAGGTGAGTGACAGACATTTTGGAATAGGATCTGATGGATTAATCCTGATCTGTCCGTCAGAAGTGGCAGACTGTGAGATGGCCATGTATAATGCGGATGGCTCCAGAGGAGAAATGTGTGGAAATGGAGTTCGCTGTGTTGGAAAATATATGTATGATTACGGTCTGACTGATAAAACAGAGATTACAGTTGAGACTTTAGCAGGAATCAAAACACTTCAGCTTTTCATAGAAAATGGAAAAGTTGCGAAGGTTCGAGTTGATATGGGAAGCCCAATCTTGACACCAGCAGAAATTCCGGTTGTGGCTGAGGGAGATAAAGCTGTAGATGAACCGATTCTTGTGGATGGAAAAGAATATCATATGACTTGTGTATCTATGGGAAATCCGCATGCAGTCGTTTATGTAGATGATGTGGACAATCTTCCGATTGAAGAAATCGGACCGAAATTCGAAAGCCATGAGAGATTTCCAAGACGTGTGAATACAGAGTTTGTAAAAGTGCTGGACAGACATACTGCACAGATGCGTGTTTGGGAGAGAGGATCTGCTGAGACACTTGCCTGCGGAACAGGAGCATGCGCTGTAGCTGTTTCCTGTATTCTGAATGGATTGACAGAAGATGAAGTAACTGTAAAGCTTCTTGGCGGAGATTTGGAGATTCAGTGGGATCAGGAGAAGAACACAGTTTATATGACAGGACCGGCAACCGTTGTATTTGATGGGGAGCTGAAATAAAGAAGTGTTGACTAGATTTTCGATTTTTGTATTCATAGTCAAGTATATATAGAGATGTGTTGACTAATATTTCATTTTTGGGGTTTTTAGTCAACACATCTTACTATTTTATTGACCTAATATGAATTGTTTATAATTCAGTCAATAATTTAGAGCAGAAGTGTTGACCTAAATCGTAATTTTGTGAATTTAGGATAAGTTTAGAGGAAAACGATTGACCTGTTTTTGAGAATTTTAAAACCTGGATACAACTTCTGGTTTTATGACTGACTGAATTAGAGATTTTGGAATTAATAGTCACCGAATCATATTATAATGGACTAACTCACTTTACTTGCGCCCAACAAATTGCATTCTGTGCAAGTATAGATAGATTATACAACGAAAAAAAAGAGATTACAAATTGTAATCTCTTAAAACATCGGAGTGACAAGATTCGAACTTGCGACCTCTACGTCCCGAACGTAGCGCTCTACCAAACTGAGCCACACTCCGATAAAATAGGGAACTTGCCGAAGCAAATTCCCAGCTACGGAAAAGGGACTTGAACCCCTACTAACAGAGTCAGAGTCTGCTGTGCTGCCAATTACACCATTCCGCATTACTTGAGTTTTGTTTGTTGCTTGTTTCAAACAACATGGTTATTATATCAAAGCTACAGAAAAATGCAACCCCTTTTTTTATATTTTTACGTTAGACTTTTTAAAGAAATTGTCTTAAATGTCAGAAAATTAAGAAAATTTGTTTCGCCAAACGAAAAAGGGCATCGACAGTAGCGAAAAAAGCATCAATGGCAGAAAAAAGGGCATCGACAGTTACTAAAATCTATAAGATTACTCTACAAGAAAAGCTCTGCAATAAATACAACTGCGCAGCAAAGAACTGCGACTGGCAGCAGTCCTGCACCGCACCATGCGGCCACAACTCCAACAACGAGAGCGAGGGCTCCGGAGATTGGAGACTGTGTGGCATGAAGGATTGCCGGGAATGTCATCACTGCTAGTGTGACATAAGGTACATAGTATAGAAAGGACTGAAGAAACTGGTTCTTCAAAGGTTTTCGGATCAAGGTCATCGGCAGTACGCGGATGAAATAAGAGATACCGCCCATGATAAGAATATAGATATAAATATTGTGTGTCATAATTTTATTCCTTCTGAGTAACTGAAGTTACGTTTTTATTATTGCTTAGTTGAAGCTGAAGTTTCGTCTTCTGTCGGTATCGGGAAGAAGAATGCTGCTCCGGCTGAAAGTGCGACGGTCAGTATGATTGTTCTGGTACCATCCGACAGAGTGGAGATCCAAGGTAGGCAAGTTGCTGCGAAGCTTGAGATAAATGCAAGAGTAACCAGTCCTGCAACGACTTTATTCTGCTTCGAAGGAGGAATGATGATAGCGATAAACATTCCAAAGAGGGCAACACTAAATGCACTGACCATACGTGGTGACATGATATTTCCGGCAATGACACCGAGCATAGTTCCAAAAGCCCAGCCCGGAAGCGGAGTTACCATCGCGCCATAGGTATAATAAGGATTTAAAGTACCGGGTCTGCTGATCGCAATTCCAAAAAGTTCGTCTGTGATATCATAACTCATCAGCAGACGGTGTCCTAACGAAAGGTCGGGACTTAAACGCTGACTCATGGCACAGCTCATCAGAAGATAACGTGCATTTGTGATCAATGTGACAATTGCGACCTCAATATAAGGAGAGTTTGCAGCAATTACAGTCAGTCCGGCATACTCTCCGGCAGATGCATTATTTAACAGACTCATAAGGAATCCCTGAAATGCATTCAGGCCGATATTTCTTGCGGCGATACCGATTGAAAAGGAGACCGCAAGATATCCAAGTCCAATCGGAATTCCATCGCAAAAACCACGACGAAATGCTTGTCTATTAGATTCTTTCATAATAATAAACCACCTTAGTTACAAATTTTGTCTCTGAGGGATATTGTATCATTTCTGCGGAGGAAATCAAAGTCGGAAATGAGGACAAATCCCCCAATTTATAACATTTCTTGACGCATTTATGTAAGTGTGATAGAATGACCCCGTTGTAACATATAATTTAATACAGATGCGTGAGGTGTCAGTCAGATGGATGATGGCGTCCTGATTATGAATGCTCAGGGGAACGACATGGGAAATCTGGACTGGTGAAAAGGGAAACAGGTGAGAATCCTGTACGAACTCGTCACCGTATTTCGTGAGCTTTTGTTTTGAGACCACTGGGAGACCGGGAAGGTGAAGCAGAAGCGTTTGAACGATCAGCCGGGAGACCTGCCTTTCGCAGTACAGGAATGAAGAGTTCATGCCACGAGGAATTGGCCGTACGAAAGGAAATGATTTAGACTGCAGTAATTATTTACAGATAGGTTGTAAATAATCACCGGTTTTTCTTTGCGTACCCTCGTTTGATTCGAGGGTGTTTTCATTTCTGAGAACAAGAAATCAGGAGGATGACAATGAAAAAGAAAGTATTAATGGTTTTACTGGCAGCAACACTTAGTGTGTCCATGATTGCAGGATGTGGATCAAAGGGCGACAACAACACTGACACAACAAAGACAGAGTCAAAACAGGACAGTGATCAGGAAGCAGCAGATAAAGTTGCGAAGCTGATTGATGACATTTATGTTCAGGAAAGAACAGACAAGACAGATGAGCAGTGTACAGCAGCGAAAGAAGCATGGGATGCATTGACAGATGCACAGAAAGAACTCGTTGAGGGAGAGAATGCGGATCCGGATTATTTCGGAAGAGATACAGGAGATGCATCCAAGGATGATCCGCTCAATGCTGATGAGATCGGTGAAAATGAAATCCTTGTAGTAAGTTTTGGAACATCCTTCAATGACAGCCGTGCGACAGATATTGGTGGTATTGAGAAGGCAGTTCAGGCAGCTTATCCGGACTGGTCTGTAAGAAGAGCATTTACAGCACAGATCATCATCAATCACGTACAGGCCCGTGATGGTGAGAAGATCGACAATGTGGATCAGGCATTGCAGAGAGCTGTAGACAATGGAGTGAAGAACCTTGTTGTACAGCCGACACATCTGATGCATGGAGCAGAATATGATGAACTTACAGCAGCATTAGAGGGATATAAAGATAAGTTTGAATCTGTTAAGATTGCAGAGCCACTTCTCGGAGAGGTTGGAGCTGATGCAACTGTTATCAATGCAGACAAGGCAGCAGTAGCGGAAGCAATCACAGCAGAGGCTGTTAAAGATGCAGGATTTGACAGTCTGGATGCAGTAAAAGAAGACGGAACAGCATTTGTATTCATGGGACATGGTACATCTCATACTGCAAAGGTAAGTTATTCTCAGATGCAGACACAGATGGAACAGCTTGGATATGACAATGTATTTATCGGAACTGTAGAGGGTGAGCCGGAAGATACATCCTGCGAGGCAGTGATCGAGAAACTGAAAGAAGCAGGATATAAGAAAGTAATCCTTCGTCCGCTGATGGTTGTTGCAGGAGACCATGCGAACAACGATATGGCCGGAGATGACGATGATTCCTGGAAGAGCCAGTTTGAGGCATCAGGAGCATTTGACAGCATTGATACTCAGATTGCAGGTTTAGGAGAGATCCAGGCAATCCAGCAGCTGTATGTAGCACATACACAGGCTGCAATTGATGCAGAGTAATTTGTAAGAAGATATTGAGAAGGTCATGCTTGTTCAGAGAAAAGGGAATTGCATGACCTTTTTTGAATCAATGAAAGGAAGGATTTAGATGAAAAAGAAGTTATTAATGGTATTAATTTCTGTTTCTATGATCGCATCTGTATTTACGGGATGTGGAAATAGCACAGAGGCTAAAGACAGTGGAAAAGCACAAACAGAACAGGCGGATACAAAAGAGGATTCTGCAGATAAGGCAGATGAGGAGCAGGCAGCACTGGAAGACGGAACATATACAGCAGAATTTAAGACAGACAGTTCTATGTTCCATGTAAATGAAGCGATGGACGGAAAAGGAACACTGACAGTAGAGGATGGGAAAATGACAATTCATATCAGTCTGGTGTCTAAAAATATTGTTAATCTGTTCGAAGGAACTGCCGAGGATGCACAGAAGGACGGCGCAGAACTGCTTCAGCCTACAACAGATACTATTAATTACAGCGATGGAACATCTGATGAGGTCTATGGATTCGACGTTCCGGTTCCGGCACTGGACAAAGAATTTGATCTTGCATTGATCGGAAAAAAGGGAACATGGTATGATCACAAGGTCAGCGTGACAAATCCGGTGGAAGTAGAAGAATAAAATGGATTTGTAACCTTTACAAACCGGCAAAGAAGGGATAAGATACTTTTATAAAATAATTTATAAAAGGAGCCTTGGATATGGCTGGAACGGAAAAGAGAAATATCACAAAATCAAAAATAGTAAACTATATTATAAATCACGAAGCAACGTCTAAAGTGGAATTGTCGAAGGATCTCAATCTTAGTATGCCGACTGTATTGTCGAATGTGAATGAGCTCTTGGCTAATGGAATTGCGGTTGAAACCGGAGAATATGAATCTACAGGCGGGCGAAAAGCAAAACGAATCAGTATTAATCCAGCATATCGTTATGCAGTTGGAATAAGGATCACTGCGAAGCATGCAGGATTTGTACTTGTGAATTTGAGCTATGAGATAGAGAAATATGAAAGGATCCGCTTAGAATTTTCAACAGAGGCCGCTTACTACTTACAATTGAGCGAAGCATTGGAAAGATTTCTTTCAGATGTAGAAAACAGAGAACGAATCTTGGGAATCGGAATTTCAATTCCGGGAATTGTTAATTCGAAAGAACGAATGCTGATCAAATCTCATGCGCTCCAATTGGAGAATTATAGTTTAAGCTTTTTGGAACAAGTCTTTTCACTTCCGGTTTATTTTGAAAATGATGCTAATGCGGCAATGATGGCAGAGGATTTAAATAACTATAGAAATGCATTGTATCTTTCATTGAATAATACACTCGGAGGAGCATTTTGCATTGACGGGAAATTGATTCCGGGAGCAAATCAGAAAGCCGGAGAATTTGGACATATGATCCTTGTTCCAGGCGGAAAGAAATGTTATTGTGGAAAACAAGGCTGTGCGGATGCTTACTGTGCGGCGAGCGTGCTGACAGATGAGACTAAAGAGACACTGGAACAGTTTATGAAGAAGGTGGAAGAGCAGGACGGACAAGCCGTGAAGGTTTGGAAAGAGTATCTTAATAATCTGGCAATCCTTATTTCAAATCTGAGAATGGCATATGATATGGATATTATTCTTGGAGGAGAAGTAGGGGGATATCTTGCAGATCATATGCTAACCTTAGGGAAAAAAGTAATGGAATATAATGGATTTGAGCATGATGCGAGATACCTGAAAGTTTGTTCATATAAGAGAGAAGCCTCGGCAGTTGGTGTGGCAAAACATTATTTACAGGCTTTTATTAAAACATTATAATGATCAGAATGATGGAAAGTTAGAAAATCCAGAGAAGAAACATTTTTAATACATGTTTCTTCCCTGGACTTTTTTTGCGCAAACTGCATAAAAATCATAGCGAAATCTTGTGCAATAGGCAGAACTGAACAATAACATATTGACAAAATATATTTCCTGAACAATAATGTAATTACTTTAATAAAACATTTAATAAAAGATATTCAATAAAGGAGGAAAACATTATGTTACAGCAGGTAATGACAAATCCGGGAGAAATTATTTTCAGAGAGGTACCAGTTCCGGAAGTGAGAGATGATCAGGTATTAGTTAAGATTATGAATATTGGAATCTGTGGATCTGATATTCACGTATATCATGGAAAGCATCCATTTACAAAGTACCCGGTGACTCAGGGACATGAGGTATCCGGTGAGATTGCAAAGGTCGGAAAAGATGTTACAGAATTTCATGAAGGACAGAAAGTTACGATCGAGCCACAGGTTTACTGCGGACAGTGTTATCCGTGCCGCCATGGAAAATATAACCTTTGTGAGGAACTTAAGGTTATGGGATTCCAGACAACAGGAACAGCTTCAGAATATTTTGCAGTAGATGCCTCTAAAGTAACACCGATTCCGGAAGATATGTCTTATGAAGAAGGTGCCATGATCGAGCCTCTGGCAGTTGCAGTGCATGGAGTGAAGCAGGTAGGAGATGTAAAGGGATTGAATATTGCAGTTCTTGGTGCAGGACCGATCGGTAACCTGGTTGCACAGGCAGCAAAAGGAATGGGCGCCGCAAAGGTAATGATCACAGATGTCAGCGACCTTCGTCTGGATAAGGCAAAAGAATGTGGTATTGATGTATGTGTTAATACTATGGAGAAAGACTTTGGAGAGGCAATGGTGGAAGCCTTTGGTCCTGACAAAGCAGATGTGATCTATGATTGCGCAGGAAATAATATCACAATGGGACAGGCAATTAAATACGCAAGAAAAGGAAGTATCATCGTTCTTGTTGCCGTATTTGCAGGAATGGCAACAGTAGACCTTGCAGTTGCAAATGATCACGAACTGGATATCAAGAGCACCATGATGTATCGTCATGATGATTATGTAGATGGTATAGAACTTGTAAATGAAGGAAAAGTTCATTTAAGACCATTGATTTCTAAGACATTTGCATTCAAAGATTATCTGAAAGCATATCAGTATATTGATGATAACCGCGAGACAACGATGAAAGTAATCATCAATGTGCAGGAGAAATAGGAGATCGAATCAAGAGAGAACAGAGTTTTATCAGAAACTTTGGCTAGGAGGTAATTAATGGAAAACGAGAGCAATAATGGAAAAGTGCCTCTGATCAGCAAGATTGCATATGGTTTCGGAGATGTAGGATGTAACTTTAGCTGGATGTTTGTCAGTAACTTTTTAATGATTTTCTATACAGATGTATTTGGAATCAGTATGGCAGCAGTATCAGCATTGATGCTTTTCTCAAGATTCTGGGATGCAATCAATGATCCGATCGTAGGTGGATTAACAGATAAAACAAACACAAGATGGGGAAGATACCGTCCATGGTTGTTAGTGGCAGCACCGATTACATCAGTGCTTTTGATCCTCTCTTTCTGGGCGCACCCAGATTGGTCAAATACATCGAAAATAGTTTACATGGTAATTACATACTGTCTTCTTGTCTTAGGATACACTTGTGTAAACATTCCATATGGAACACTTTGCGGTGCTATGACACAGGATATTGATGAGCGTGCCAAGATCAACACATCTCGTTCCGTAGCAGCAATGATCGCAATCGGAATCATCAATATCGTAACAGTGCCACTGATCAGCAAACTTGGAAGCAACAGTGTAAATAAAGAACGGTTATCTGTTTGTTGCAATTATTTACGGATGCATCTTTGCTGCATGTCATTTCTTCTGTTTTGCAAAGACAAAAGAACAGGTGACAATTCCGGAGAAAGAAAAAATCTCCATTAAAGTACAGCTGAAGGCCGTTATGCAGAACAGACCATATCTGCTTGCATTAGTTGGACAGGTGCTGTTCGGATTCACATTATATGGAAGAAATGCAGATATTTTATATTACTTCACTTATGTAGAAGGAGATGCGTCCTATTATACAACATATTCCATGTGTATTATTATTCCTTCAATTATCGGTGCAGCTTGTTTCCAGCCGGTATTCCGTAAGTTGAATAATAAAGGAAGAACAGCATCTGTTTTTGCATTACTTACAGGAATCGCTATGCTTGCAATGTTCTTCTTTAATGTAAAAGAATCTCCAATTGTATTCTATGCATTGGCAGGTATTACACAGTTCTTCTTTTCAGGATTTAATACTGCAATCTACGCGATCATTCCGGATTGTGTGGAATACGGTGAGTGGAAAACAGGACTTAGAAATGATGGATTCCAGTACGCATTTGTTTCTCTTGGAAATAAAATCGGAATGGCTATAGGAACTGCACTCCTTGCAGCACTGCTTGGTCAATACGGATATGTGGCAAATCAGGTACAGAATCCGGAAGTAATTGCAGTTATGAAACATGCATTTTCAACAATTCCCGGAATTTTGTGGATTGTCACAGCGGTTGTACTGTTCTTCTATCGTTTGAATAAAAAGCGTTATAATGAAATCGTGGAAGATCTGAAAAATGGAAAAAGAGGTTAAGAAAATATAAAAAAACGTGGCCCGGTGCACTGCACCGGGCCATTATCTATATAAACTATTCGTAATTTTTGGTCGAAGTCCGGCAATCATAAAAGATCTGTCGCTAATACAATCACCGTCTTCTTTTATTTATGATACTGGAATGGTACTAGCTATCTTTTGTTGTGACCAGTAACATTCATGTTTGCTTTAGCATTCATCTGTATCAACTTGATGATGTTATTATACGGAAGAATTATGAACACCTCGTGTCACGAAAGCTAAAGAAAAGTAAAATTTATTAAGAGAATATAATTTAAAACTGAAGAAATGTTTAACCTAGATTATAGACAAAATGTCGACAATTTCTTTAAGGGAAGACTGGAAATTTTTCACGATACATGATATGATGATGTAAGTGTCAAAAAGTATAAATTGCGTTTGTGCTCGCACAAATAAGCAATTTATACTTTTTGACACGCCGAACACCGAAAACGGAATAAAATGGTGTGAACACGCCATTTTATGGGAATTTGAGGTGCTCGAGGATTGCGGGAATTGCATAGCAATGGAGCAATCCGGTTACATCAGTGAGTGGCAAAATTTACTTTTGACACTCATATCATATGATAGAAAACAGTAAAAAAGGAAAGGTGAAAATAATGGATATTAAAGAAAAGATTCATGCAACAACAGAAGAATTGTTAAGTAATATGGAAAGACTTGTAGCAATAGATTCACAGCTTGGAACACCGGCAGAAGGAATGCCATTTGGAGAGGGACCGGCAAAGGTTCTTCACGAAGCACTGCAGATTGCAGATGAACTCGGATTCAAGACAGTGAACCTGGATAACTACTGTGGATATGCAGAGATGGGAGAAGGCGAAGAGATCGTTGGTATCGCAGGACATCTGGATATCGTACCGGCAGGCGGTGATTGGACATATGATCCATTCAAGCTGACAAGAGAAGGAGATTACGTTTACGGACGTGGAACAACAGATGATAAAGGACCTGTTATGGAAGCACTTTATGCGATGAAGCTTCTTCGTGATTCAGGTGTGAAGCTTAACAAGAGAGTTCGTCTGATCATGGGATGTAATGAGGAAAATGGTTCCAGATGTATGGAGCATTATAATGAAGTGGCAGAAGAGTTATCTTGTGGATTTACACCGGATGCAAGTTACCCATGTATTCACGGAGAGAAAGGTATGCTTGGCATGCTGGCAACTTCTAAGAATACAAAGATTATTTCTATCAATGGTGGATTTGTATTCAATGCCGTATGTGATGCATGTACAGCAGAGATTCCGGCAGAAGAAGGACTGAAAGACAGACTGGAAGCTGCTTTCGCAGAGACAAAGCTTCAGGAATACAAAGTAACAGAAGAAGACGGAAAGATCAGTATTTATGCAAAGGGAGTATCTGCACATGCAAGTACACCGGCATTTGGAGTTAACGCTGCAGGTGTTATCTTTGATTGTCTTGCAAAAGCCGGATTTGAAGATGATTTCGTAGAATTCTATAACTCACACATTGGTACAGCGTGTGACGGATCAGGAATCGGTCTGAAATGTGCAGATGAGTTTGGAGAGCTTACATTCTGTAACGGAATCGTTAAGACAGAAGACGGTGTGATCTCCGCTACGATCGATATCAGATTCCCGGTAACATACTCTGTAGAAGATATGGTTAAGATGTGCGAAGGAAAGCTTGAAGACGAGAACGGACGCATTGAGATCCACACAACTACAAAACCATTGTTCTTCCCGAAAGAGTCTCCACTTGTAGAGGCACTGTACAAAGCTTATACAGATGTAACAGGAGATACAGAGAACAAACCGTTAGTAATCGGTGGTGGAACTTATGCGAAGTCCTTAAAGAACATCATCGCATTCGGACCGGAGAAACCAGGCGTAGATTACCGCATTCACGGTGCAGACGAGTATACACTCGTGTCAGAGGTTGAAGAAGCAGTTCATGTTTATATGGAAGCAATCAAGAACCTGCTTGCAATCTAATCAGAACAGTTCATGTAGAAAAAACGACCATTTATGAAAGCAGACCTTAACGGTCTGCTTTTTGTGTTATGATAATTTCATTAAAAAGATACTTGTGATATACAAAATGCAAAAAATCACAGGTACTGTGAAAGTAACCAAATAATAGTTATCATATTATAGAGTAAAAGGTAGGTTTCAAAATGAGTCTGAAATATGAAAAGTTGATCAGAAAAATGACACTGGCAGAGAAAGCAGTTATGATGTCAGGAAAGAACACATGGGAGACAGTTGATTTTGAAAAATATGGGATTCCGTCTATGGCAATGTCCGATGGACCGCATGGGCTGAGAAGACAGGCAGGAGCAGGAGACCATTTGGGATTGAATGCCAGTCTTCCGGCGACGTGTTTTCCGACAGCGGCAGGAGTGGCAAACAGCTGGGACGAAGCACTTGGAGAAGAAATTGGAGAAGCACTTGCAGAAGAGGCAGTGACAATGGGCGTCAATGTAATCCTCGGACCTGGACTGAATATCAAAAGAAGTCCGTTGTGTGGAAGAAACTTTGAGTATTTTTCAGAGGATCCGTATCATGCAGGAAAGATGGCAGCGGCATATGTCCGTGGAATCCAAAGTAAGGGAATTGCAGCCTGCCCGAAACATTTTGCAGCAAACAGTCAGGAGTTGCGCCGTATGGCGAACGATTCTGTCGTAGACGAAAGAACGTTCCGTGAGATTTATACAACAGGATTCGAAATTGCAATCAAGGAAGGTAAATCAAAGTCCATCATGTCTTCCTATAATGAAGTAAATGGAGTCTATGCAAATGAAAACAGTCATATGCTGCAGGAAATTCTGGTAGATGAGTGGGGCTTTGATGGTTTTGTTGTATCTGACTGGGGCGGAAGTAACGACCATGCACTTGGCGTGAAGAATGGAAGCCATCTTGAGATGCCGGGAACAGGAAAATCAGGTATGTATGATATTATTCATGCAGTTGAGAACGGTGATCTTGATGAATCAGTATTGGATCAGAGACTGGATGAACTTTTAAATGTGATTTTCTCAACACATCAGGCAACAGAAGACGCAAAGGGAAAAACATTTGATGTGGAAGCGCATCATAACCTGGCAAGAAAAGCGGCAGAGGAAAGCATTGTTCTTCTTAAAAATGAAGAACAGATCCTTCCGTTGAAACCTGGAACAAAAGTTGCGGTGATCGGTGATTTCGCAAAGACCCCAAGATATCAGGGCGCAGGATCATCACTTGTAAACCCGGCAAAACAGCCGGAAGCAATCCTTGATGTGATCGGATCCACAGATCTGGATGTTATTGCATATGAGCAGGGATATATTCGCAATAGAAAACCGAATCAGAAGCTGACAAAGGCCGCAGTAGAGCTTGCAAAGAAGGCCGATATCGTTCTTTTCTTTGGAGGACTTGATGAAATCAGTGAGTCCGAAGGGCTTGACCGTACACATATGTCCATGCCGGCAGCACAGGAGACATTACTTAATGAACTTACAACAGTAAATAAAAATATAATCGTAGTTCTTTCAGCCGGATCAGCGATTGAGATGCCATGGTACCCATATGTGAAAGGGATCGTGCATGGTTATCTTGGCGGACAGGCAGGCGCGTCAGCAATGTTGAACATTCTGACAGGAAAGGTGAATCCATCCGGTAAGTTAAATGAGACTTACCCAATCTATTATGAGGATACGCCGGCGTATGCATATTATCCAAGTAAAGAAAGAAGCAGTGAGTACAGAGAGTCTCTTTATGTCGGATACCGTTATTACACAACTGTTGGAAAATCAACGCGTTTCCCATTTGGTTACGGATTGAGCTATACAACCTTTGAATATAAAGATTTGAAAATAGATACAGAAGGTGTGACATTTACAATTAAGAATACAGGCAATATGTCAGGAACTGAGATCGCACAGCTGTATGTTGGAAAAATCTTCTGAGACTGTCTTTCGACCGGTTCGCGAGCTGAAAGGTTTCGTAAGAGTAGAGCTTCAGCCAGGAGAAGAAAAGGAAGTAAGAATCGGATTTGATGATAAGACATTCCGTTTTTATGATACAAGAACAGATAGCTGGGAGATTGAAAGCGGTACTTATCAGATCATGATTGGTGAAAATGCGCAGCAGATGGTGCTGGAAGGTGCTTTAGACGTAAAAGGTACTGTTGAAAACGGCGGCTACAAGAAAGAAGAATTGCCGGAATATTTCAGCGGCAAGATTAAAGACATTTCAGACGAAAAATTCCGTATTCTGTATGGAAGAGAGATTCCGGATGGAAGCTGGAGCGGTGAGATCCGAATGAACGATGCAGTTTGTCAGTTGTATTACGGAAAAGGAATTCTTGGAAAACTGCTCTGTGCAATCCTGAAATTACTTCTGAAAATCAGCGACTGGCAGGGAAAGCCGAACCTGAACGTTTTATTCAACTACAATATGCCAATTCGTGGATATGCGAAAATGACAGGCGGTATTGTGACGATGAAAATGGCAGAGGCATTGACAGAGATGGCGAACGGACATCGAATTAAAGGAACAGCACATCTGATCAAAGCTGCAATCAACAGAGGATAGGCAATATAGACAAAAACGAAATATATAAATTGTTAAATATGCCAAATGGAATTGCAGGTTATGAAAAAAACGTACCATTTATGCGAAAAAAGGCATGAGAGAATAAATTATGTTAACATAAGCCCATCAACAAAAGGGAGGAAACATTATGACAAACTTTTTAGTAAACTTATTGTCCCCGATATTCACTAATCTGGGAGTAAGTGTTGCAGACCTGACGTCATATATTGAACGACTGAGTGGTTATATTATTGCTATCCTTGTTGCATTAGTTGCAATGATCGTAGTAATGATCGCAGCGCATAAAGCGAAAAAAGGGAGTTCGCCACGTGATCCGCTGGCAGGCAGGAATTGCATTTGTGGCTATCGTTGCAGTACTTGTTAATGTGATCTGTTATGGTCCGATGTACAACAACGTATCAAGTATTTTAAATGCGAAGAAAGTAGAGCTTTCAAAAGAAACAACAGAGCAGAGCCGTGAAACAATTCAGAAAGTCGGAGAAGAAGGAATGGTTCTTCTGAAAAACAAAGGAATCTTACCACTCGCTTCTGACACGAAGAAACTGAATGTGTTCGGATGGGATTCAACAAATCCGTTATACGGTGGAACAGGATCCGGATCTTCAGATTCTTCCACAGCGATCAGTATTTTACAGTCTTTAAAAGATGCAGGATATGAGACAAATGAATCTCTGACAAAGATGTACACAGATTACCGAGAAGACCGTCCGACAATCGCTATGGCAGAGCAGGACTGGACATTACCGGAACCAACAAAAGAGTATTACACAGACAGCCTCATGAACGAAGCAAAAGAATTCTCTGATACAGCTGTTGTAGTAATCGGACGTTCCGGTGGAGAAGGTGCAGACCTTCCGACAGATATGAAATCAGTGATCGACGGAAGCTACAAGAAGCTGGCAGAAACGGTGTCAGTCACACCGGAAAATTACGGATATGTAAAAGGAAGTTACACAAACAACGGTGATTACGATGACTTTGATGAAGGCGAAAGCTATCTTGAACTGTCTAACACAGAAGAAGATATGTTAGATACAGTCTGCTCTCAGTTTGAAAATGTTATCGTGGTTGTAAATGCAAACAATGCGATGGAACTTGACTGGGTTGATAAGTATGAGCAGATCGGTGCTGTTATCTATGCACCGGGAGCAGGAGCAACAGGATTCGAGGCACTTGGAGAGATTATCAACGGATCTGTGAATCCATCAGGAAAGACAGTAGATACATTTGTAAAAGATCTTCAGCAGACACCTTATTACAACAATATGGGTCTGAACGCATACACAAATGTAGATGATCTGAAAAACCAGATCGCAAAAAATGATGCAGCTTACGAAGGAAGTATGGGATTTGTAAACTATGCAGAAGGAATCTATGTAGGTTATAAATTCTATGAGACAGCAGCAGAAGAAGGGCTGATCCAGTACGAAGATACAGTACAGTATCCATTTGGATATGGTCTGAGCTATACAACATTTGAAAAGACAATTGAGAATTTTAAAGACAATGGTGATACAGTAACATTTGATGTGACAGTGAAAAACACAGGTGATGTTGCAGGTAAAGATGTTATTGAGATTTATTACACAGCGCCATATACAAATGGTGGAATTGAAAAAGCAGCTGCGAATCTGATCGCATTTGAGAAAACAGAAACTCTTGATCCGGGAGCAGCAGAGACAAAATCAATCACTATTAACAAAGAGGATATGGCATCCTATGATTCTGAAGGAATCAAGATTTCCGGTGGTGGATATATCTTAGAGGCCGGAGAATACACAATCTCTCTTCGTTCCGATTCACATACTGTTGTAGCAGAAGAGAAATTTACAGTAGACAGTGATATTGACTACAGTAAAGACGGACGTTCTTCCGACGAAACTGTATCAACAAACCAGTTTGAAGATTACTCACGTGGTGATTTCGAACAGCTTTCAAGAGCAAACGGATTTGCAAATTATGAATCTGCTTGTGGAAAGTTAAGTGAAGATGCTTATGTAATGAGCGACGAGACAAGAAAAGCAGTAGAAGAAAACGTATTTGGAATCTATGACGGTACAAAATACAATGATGATTCCGACGAGATGCCGAAGATGGAGCAGGATAACGGACTTCAGCTTGCAGACCTTACAGGAAAATCATATGATGACGAAGATTGGGATAAACTGTTAGATCAGTTAAGCTTCGAGGATATGTCAACACTTATCAATGTAGGTGGATGGCAGACAGCAGAAATCCAGTCTGTAGGAAAGATTGCAACATCTGATTGTGACGGACCGGCAGGACTGAATAACTTTATTACAAAGACATACGGAACAGCTTATCCGTCAGAAGTACTGATCGCTCAGACATGGAATAAAGATCTGGCAAAAGAAGTCGGAGATTCTATGGGTCAGGAATATGTTGACGCAGATAACTTCGGATGGTATGGACCGGCAATGAATATCCACAGATCTGCATTTGCAGGACGTAACTTCGAGTACTATTCAGAAGACGGCGTATTATCCGGATACATGGCAGCGAATGAGATGAATGGAGCTGCAGTGAAAGGTGTATATCCTTATATCAAACATTTTGCATTAAATGATCAGGAAACAAATCGTTGTTCCTTCCTTCTGACATTTGCTTCTGAGCAGACAATCCGTGAAGGATACCTGAAAGCATTCGAACTTGCAGTGAAAGGATTTGAAGGAAATGCAATAGCAGCAATGTCATCCTTTAACTGGATTGGTACAGTTCCAAGCTGTGCAAATAACGGACTTCTGAATAACGTTCTCCGTGGAGAATGGGGATTCGTTGGAATGGTAGAGACAGATTACGACGGTTCTTATGGATATATGATCACAGATCACTGTATCAGAAACGGGAATGACCTGATGCTTGGATTCAACAGTGCTGAGTCTAACAAGCTTACAGATGAGAGT
>ENA-OQET01000275-OQET01000275.1-human-gut-metagenome-genome-assembly--contig:-NODE-275-length-28568-cov-6.784150_pt1 | contig 28568 bp, 25 predicted proteins | sample MGYA00242800_ERZ504645 | MGnify/ENA primary metagenome ERZ504645 (study PRJEB26092, sample SAMD00036308) | human gut metagenome | host: Homo sapiens | study: EMG produced TPA metagenomics assembly of... | reverse complement strand
ATGATATGATTTTCCTCAATGATGATGTAATAAAACCAGAACCAGACAAAGGAATTTGTGAAAATCAAAAGGGTATGGAAACAATCCATACTCTAATTTTTTCTTTTAAAAAAGAGAAATAAAAAAAGAAAAAAGGAAGTGAATTTCCGGAATGTTACAGGCAGAACATTTATCGTACAATATAACAGAAGAAGGAAGACAATCAGAGATATTAACAGATGTAAGTTTTACGGTGGAAGACGGGGAGATGCTTGTCATTACAGGTCCTAACGGGGGAGGTAAATCGACGCTTGCGAAACTTCTTATGGGGATCAATGAGGCGACAGGCGGTAAGATCATACTGGACGGGCAGGATATTACATCGTATACGATCGATAAGAGAGCGCAGGCAGGAATGGGGTTTGCATTTCAGCAGCCGCCGCGCTTTAAGGGGATGACAGTAAAAAGGCTGCTTTCTCTTGCGGCAGGCAGAGAATTAGATGATACGACATGCTGTGAGTTGTTAAGCGGTGTCGGTCTTTGCGCGAAAGAATATATTAACAGAGAAGCTGACGCGACGCTTTCGGGCGGAGAGATGAAGAGGATTGAAATTGCGACAGTTCTGGCAAAAGATCATAAGATATGTGTATTTGATGAACCGGAAGCAGGGATTGACCTGTGGAGTTTTTCGATGTTGATCAAGCGGTTTGAACAGATTCACAAAGAAAAGAAGCAGAGTCTGATCTTGATCTCACATCAAGAGCGTATTATACGCATGGCGGACAGGATCATGGTTATCGGAGACGGAAAAGTAGAAGCGGTCGGCACGGCGGATGAGATCGTTCCGATCTTGTTCGGGAAGAAACCGGAATCATGCGGATGCAGAATACAAAAAGGAGGCGAACTTTATGAGCGCTGATTTTGAAGGAAATGACAAAGACGCTGTTGTGACACAGCAAGTGCTTGATGTGATCGATTCTTATGGATTTAAAAAGGAAGGGGCATATAACCTCAGACTGAACGGTTTGGCGGTTTGTCATGGGGACAGCCGTCATATTAAGATTGTTCCGAAAGAGGACAGACAGGGAATCGATATTTATATAAGCGGTGAAGCAAAAGAAGAGCAGGTTCACATTCCTGTAGTAATGACTGAAGAAGGTGTGGATATTGTATACAATGATTTCTATATAGAAGACGGAGCAGATGTAACGATTATCGCAGGATGCGGAATCCACGGGGAAGGGTGTTCGGAAACCCGTCATGACGGAATCCATGCATTTCATGTAGGTAAAAATGCGAATGTGAAATATATAGAAAATCATTATGCTCAGGGAAACGGCTCGGGTAAGAAAACGCTCAATCCGGTGACAAAGATCTATGTCGGAGAGAATTCAGTATTTACGCTTGAGACAACGCAGATCAGCGGCGTAGACTGTACGGAGAGAGAAAATTATATTGAGCTGGCGGACAACGCGAAACTGTTTGTGACAGAAAAGCTGATGACAGATGAAGAACAGTCGGCAGTTTCCAATATGGACATTGAGTTAAACGGAACAAACAGCTCGGCAAGAATTGTTTCCAGATCGGTCGGGAAAGGAAATTCAAAACAAGTCTTTCATCCGAGAGCGATCGGCAATAACCGGTGTCATGCACATGTGCAGTGTGATTCGATTATTATGGATCAGGCAGAGATAAGCTCTATTCCGGAGATCAATGCAAAACATGTAGATGCGCAGATCGTTCATGAAGCGGCAATCGGCAGAATCAATGATGAACAGCTTGTGAAGCTTCGCACGTTCGGTATGAGCGAGGAAGAAGCGGAAGCTGTCATCATTGAAAATTTCCTGAATTGATTTTCGGCATCGGTTTTTTAAAATGATTTTTCGGAATCGTTGTTTTTCGCCCATCCGTAGGAATATTTTACAGCTTTATTCCATCCTTTGATGCGGCTAAGCCGAAGTTCTTCACAGACAGAAGGAAGGAAGATTTTATCGGTTGAGCGGTTATTTGCGATTTCTTCTTTGCTTTTCCAATAACCGGAAGCAAGTCCGGCAAGATAAGCAGCGCCCATGGCGGTCGTCTCTACAAAAGAAGGACGATTGACAGGGGCGTTTATAATATCTGCCTGTACCTGCATGAGAAAATTATTCGCGCTTGCACCTCCGTCTACATTGAGTGAAGAAAGCGCAATGCCGGAATCGGCTTTCATCGCCTCCAGCACGTCGTTTACCTGATAAGCGATCGATTCAAGAGTGGCGCGGATGATGTGATATTTGTTTACTCCGCGGGTGATACCTACGATCGTTCCCCGTGCATACTGATCCCAGTGAGGAGCGCCAAGACCTGTGAAAGCAGGAACGACGTAACATCCGTTCGTATCTTCTACTTTTGACGCCATATATTCCGAATCTTCGGCTGAATCTATAAGGCGCATTTCATCTCTGAGCCATTGTATGGCGGCTCCTGCTACGAAAATAGAGCCTTCAAGCGCATAAGTCACCTTTCCGTCCAATCCCCAGGCAATCGTTGTCACAAGTCCGTTTTCGGAAAATACAGGTTTTTCGCCTGTATTCATTAATAAAAAGCAGCCCGTTCCGTAAGTGTTTTTGGCTTCTCCGGCCTGAAAACAAGTCTGACCGAAAAGGGCGGCCTGCTGATCGCCGGCAGCTCCCGCGATAGGAATCTCTCCGCCGAAAAATGCGGGATCGGTCTTTCCGTAGATACAGCTTGACGGTTTTGGCTGAGGAAGCATACTTTTCGGAATGTCAAGTTCGGACAGGATCTCGTCGTCCCAGGAAAGGGTGTTGATGTTAAACAGCATCGTACGGGAAGCATTGGAGTAATCCGTTACATGTGCCCGTCCTTTTGTCATTTTCCAGATGAGCCATGTCTCCACTGTGCCGAAAAGAAGTTCCTGACGTTCTGCACGTTCTCTGGCTCCGGGGACATTGTCCAGTATCCATTTGATCTTTGTGGCGGAAAAATAAGCGTCGATTACAAGACCCGTTTTTTGACGAAATTTTTCCGTAAGACCTTTTTCTTTCAAAGAATCGCAGTATTCGGAAGTGCGGCGGCATTGCCAGACGATGGCGTTATAGACCGGTTCTCCTGTTTTTCGGTCCCATACGATAGCGGTTTCTCTTTGGTTTGTAATACCGATCGCCGCGATATCTTCTGCCGATGCACCGATCTTGTTCATTGCTTCTACGGCAACTCCGAGCTGACAGGCCCATATTTCGTCGGCATCGTGCTCTACCCATCCGGGATGAGGAAAATATTGGGTGAATTCTCTTTGGGCGACGCTGCACACTTGCCCCTTTTTATTGAAAAGGATGCATCGGTTGCTTGTCGTTCCGGCATCCATAGCCATGATATATTTTGACATGATAGTACCTCCTTTGTCATCACATTTTGATAGAAGTTTTTGTATATGTGAGACGAGTTTTGATAATGGTGATGTTATTAGCTATTATATCAGCATTATTCTCTTCGATAAATGCTTTTGATATAAAAGAAAGTATGGTATAATCGTAGAGAAACCGTCATGAAAAGGACGGGGATACGAAAAGAAAAAGGATTAAGAGAGATGGAGAGTGAAGTATGGACGGATCAATGTTTATCGGAACATGGTGGGCGCTTGTCCCGCCGCTGCTTGCAATCGTGCTCGCATTTATAACAAAAGAGGTGTACAGTTCTCTTTTTATCGGCGTGGCGGTAGGTGCAATGCTTTACAGCGGATTTAATCCGTGGGAGTCATTTGTCAATTTTTTTGACATTATGAAAAACAGTATGAATCTGAATATTTTGATTTTTGACGTTTTGCTTGGAATGATCATTGTTCTTATGGCAAAGTCAGGAGGTTCCGCAGCCTATGGAAGATGGGCGGGAACGAAGATCAAGTCGAAAAAGAGCGCCCTTTTGGCGACGACAGGTCTTGGTATGCTTATTTTTGTAGACGATTATTTTAACTGTCTGACTGTCGGATCGGTAATGAGACCGGTAACAGACAGGTATAAAGTGTCAAGAGCGAAACTTGCGTATATCATCGATTCGACAGCGGCTCCTGTCTGTATTATCGCGCCGATCTCCAGTTGGGCGGCTGCGGTAAATTCTTACGTGCCGGAAGATGCGGGGATCAGCGGATTTCAGCTTTTTATGAATACGATCCCGTATAACTTGTATGCGCTTTTAACACTGACGATGGTTATTTTCATTACGGTGACGGCGTTTGACTTCGGACTGATGAAAAAGCATGAGAGAAACGCGGCGAAAGGAGATCTGTTTACGACAGGAGGAGAAGAATTCGATCAGGTTGCGGAAGATGAGATCAATCCGAACGGTAAGGTGATCGACCTTGTACTTCCGGTAGCGGTTTTGATCGTATCTGCGGTTGGAGCAATGATCTATACAGGATTCCAGGGCGGAGCGACAAATCTTATTACAGCTTTTTCGGGATGCGATGCAGAGACAAGGCTTGATCTTTGCGACACTCGTTACAGTATTTTTTATGTTGATTTTGGTATCTTCCGAGAAAAGTCGTAACGTTTAAAGGATTTATTGGACAGTCTCGCAGAAGGCTTTAAATTAATGGTTCCGGCTGTTACGATCCTTATTTTTGCATGGTCTTTGAAAGGGATGGGAGATGCTCTCGGACTGGCTGAATTTTGTCGGGGGAATTGTAGGAGATAATGCTTCGGCAAGTATCTTCATTCCGGCGATTTTGTTTGTAGTAGCGATCTTTCTGTCATTTTCTACAGGAACGTCGTGGGGAACATTTGCAATTCTCGTTCCGATAGCGACAGCTCTTTTTGCAGGAGCGGATAACCTGACGATGATGACGATTTCTGTATCGGCTGTTCTTGCCGGAGCGGTTTGCGGAGATCACATTTCGCCGATTTCCGACACAACTGTTATGTCGTCTGCCGGAGCGCAGAGCAATCATATCAACCATGTGTCTACTCAGATGCAGTATGCGGCAGTTGTCGCCACGGTAAGTTTTGTCGGCTATATTCTTGCGGGAATCATACGGGTGTGGTGGATCGTACTTGGAATCAGTCTGATCCTTCTGATCGGTGTTCTTATGGGAATGCGGATGTTCTTGGAGAGAAAGCAGGTAAAGAAACATGCCGGGTGAGCAGAAAAAAGTATGTATTGATGTTCCGTATATCGATCAGAGCAAGCTGTACCCGACGGGATGCGAAAGTGTATCGACGGTAATGCTTCTTCGGTTTCTGGGCATTGATATAACGGTTGACGAATTCATAGAAAAATATTTGGAAAAGAAGTCTTTTGAAGAAAGAGACGGGCAGGTTTACGGTCCTGATCCGCATCGGTATTTTTGTGGAAGTCCGTACGATGACGAGTCGTTTGGATGCTATGCTCCGGTGATCCGGGAAGCCCTTGAGAAAATAATAGGCGCTGAATATACCGTGACGGACGAGACCGGGATGACAACTGATGAACTGGTTGAAAAATATATCGATCAGGGGATGCCGGTTATTTATTGGGCGTGTATCAATATGCGTGATCCGATCGTAGGTCCGCAGTGGAAACTCTTAGATACAGGAGAGACGTTTACGTGGATCTCCAACGAACATTGTATGTTGCTTGTCGGTTATGACGAAGATAGTTATTATTTTAATGATCCATATGAAAATAACGGCTGCATCCGATATCCGAAAACAGTTGTGGAAGATCGCCATAAAGCACAGCACATGCAGGCAGTCGGCGTAGTAAGAAAAACGGTCATTCAGTAACCGGTATATGGATGAGCTCGGTATGGTTTGGGAATATGGTGACGGCAACAGATAAAAGAGTCTGAAAAGATTTTGTCTAAGGAGATTTTGAGATATGAATAAAAAACGATTGATTCCTTTGATTTCTATATTGCTCGTATTTAGTTTTATCGGCTTATTTTTCTTTTATAAAAGAAGAAAAGGCTTCGGAAAAAATATTGGCGGATGCTGTTATAGATCTGCCTGAAAATGATCCGGCTATCGACCGCGCAGTTAAAATAATCGAAGAAAACCTCATAAAGGAAATGCCGGACTGCCATGTAACTTCTCTTCATGAAAATGATGCGGGATATGCTCCGCTCCTTCAAAAATATGAAGACAAGGGATTAGAGACACTGATCATAGATATGGATTTTTATGTTGAGGAGGATGCCGAACCGGGCGTGTTCACTCCGGGAACTTCATATGAAGGTTATAGTTGGATGTTTACACGTGAAAGTAAAGACGACACATGGACTTTAGAAGAAAACGGATTTCTTCTATGAAGAAACCATGATGTCTGAATAAAAGAGAACTGCCGCATTGAACTGATTTTTAGTTAAGTTCAGTGCGGCAGTTTTGTGCATTTTATAATAAATGGATTCCGTTTTCGGAAGCGGTTTCGACGATTGATTCCGGCCACATAGAAGAATGGACTTCTCCGATGTGAGCTTTTCTTAAATAATACATACAGATACGTGACTGGCCGATCCCGCCGCCTACAGTATAAGGGAGTTCTCCGTCAAGAAGAGATTTCTGGAAAGGCAGTTTAGCGCGGTCTTCGCATCCTGCGGTTTTTAATTGAGATTTTAATGATTCTTCATCGACACGGATGCCCATAGAAGAAAGCTCGAGAGCGATGTCAAGAACCGGATAATAAACGATGATATCGCCGTTTAACTCCCAGTCGTCATAGTCCGGCGCACGTCCGTCGTGCTTTTCGCCTGAAGCGAGCACTTTTCCGATCTGTGAGATGAATACGGCGCCTTTTGCTTTTGCAATACGCAGTTCTCGTTCTTTTGGAGTGCAGTCAGGGAACATGTCTTCCAGTTCCTGTGAAGTGATGAAGAAAATATCATCAGGAAGAAGAGGTTCGATATAGTTGTACCTTCTTGATATGTAGTCCTCGGTATCTTTTAATGCACTGTATACCTTTCTGACTGTGTATTCCAGTGTTTCCATATTCCGTTCTTCTTTGGAAATAATCTTTTCCCAATCCCACTGATCGACATAAAGGGAGTGGATGTTATCGGTATCTTCGTCACGACGGATTGCAGTCATGTCAGTGTAAAGACCTTCGCCGGAATGAAAACCGTATTTTTTTAAGGCATATCGCTTCCATTTTGCGAGGGAATGAACGATTTCCGCGCAGGCATCGTCCTGCTCTTTGATTCCGAATGATACCGGACGTTCAATTCCGTTTAGATTGTCGTTCATACCGGACTGCGGAAGAACAAACAACGGGGCAGATACACGCGTCAAATGAAGAGATTTTGCAAGCGCGCGCTCGAAATGATCCTTAACTTCTTTGATAGCGACTTCTGTTTCACGGATTGTAAGCGGAGAAGAATATCCCTCCGGTATTTTTAAATGTTCCATATATAACCACTCCTCTTTTGATGTATTGACATTTATGTTTTATTTTAATGGGGAGAAGGGGAGAAGTCAACTGTGACTTTTTTGATTATGTTACTGACAGATTTTTTCATGGAGAAAATTCATTGAGCTTTTCTTTTTGCTGCTCGTTTGCTGCCTGTATTTCAGATTATTCACAATGAGGATATAAAATAACAGATAATTTAAAATAAAATGAAAAAATATTAGAAATAATATTGACAAACACATAATAGAGTGATATTATTAAATCAACAAATAAAACAAACTAAATAATCAATCAAAACTAAATAAAAATATTTTGTTTTGAAAGAATTTTAGTAAATGTTTTATTCATCCATCGGATATCGTGATCAGGGATCGGATGGAAAGATACAGAGAAAGATCATAATGACGAGAAAGTTATGAGAGAAGTAAAATCTGTATTTGAAAAATCCATCGGAAACTGAAGTTCGATGGAAATCTAAGAATAGGAGGTACGGACCACCGGGAACGTAAGTTGATCTATCAAAAAGAAGATAGAAAAGAGAGGTAAAAAAAGAATGATAGTAATATCACATTGAAAGTGGATGTTGATCAAGATGAGTTGATTGGCATCCACTTTCAGTTGTGCGGAAATATATTCGGTAAAATAGCGAAAGCATAAAACTTGGCAGAGGTATGTATATTGCTATGTATTGCTGTATATTGCGTAATGAGTCGGGTTTATGGCACACCTTTTCTGATAAGATTTTTTTAGAAAACTTTTTGGAAAACTTTTTGGAAAAGATGATATTTTGGAAAGGTGTGTTTTTATTATGAAGAGAAAAAGAAAGACAGCAAGAGAAATTTTTATAGTGATCTGTTTATTTTTGACAATATTTCTGGCGGTGTTGTTTGCATTTGGGAGAACAGAGATTCCGGCAGTCGTTTATATGTCTGTATGTACGGCATGTCTTTTCGGAGGGGTTGCAGCGATACAGGAGTGAGTGACCGGGTGTTTTGGATTTTATCAACTACCGTTGTCTTCTGAAATGTGAAATGTCGGTGTATAACAGTTGTAATCAACTGTTCGGATGATGTATAATAATTTCATGAATGATAGGGATAAAAAATATCAGGTGATTACACCGGAAAAGGGGGCTTGTGTATGAAAATAGATATGCATTGCCACGTGAAAGAAGGCTCGATCGACAGCAAGGTTGGAGTGGAAGAGTATATTACGATTTTAAAAAAGCATGGTTTTCAAGGGATGGTCATTACCGATCATGACACATACAACGGATACCGATATTGGAAAGAAAATATAAAAGGAAAGAAGCATACGGATTTTGTTGTATTGAAAGGGATTGAGTATGACACAAGGGATGCCGGGCATATCCTTGTTATTATGCCGGAAGGGGTGAAGATGCGTCTGCTTGAGATGCGGGGGATGCCGCTGGCGCTTTTAATCGACCTTGTGCATCGAAACGGCGGAGTCCTAGGTCCTGCTCATCCATGCGGTGAGAAGTATATGAGTTTTACGAATGCGCGGCGGTATTACTTATCTCCGGAGATTGTAAAGCGTTTTGATTTTGTAGAGGCATTTAATAGCTGTGAGCCCGTTTCGTCGAATTCAGGTGCGGAAAAACTGGCGAAAAAATATGGAAAAGTTATGACTGGCGGAAGTGATTCACATAAGCCGGACTGTGTCGGACGGGGATATACGATCCTTCCGGAACCTGTTACATGTGAGACGGAACTGATTTCGCTGATCCATAAGAAAACTCCGTTTAAAGCGGGAGGAGTGCTTTATAATAAGACTACGAAGGAAAAGATCGGAAAGATCAACAAGCTTTTGGTATATTCCTTCTGGGTTTATAATAAGAGCGGAGAATTAGTGAAAAGACATGGCAGAAATAAAAAAATGGAAGAAGAGCATCCGTTTGATCCGATCGATCCGATCGAACTGTATTATCATTCTTGATCCGATGAATGGAAAATGACCGCTGTGTGGAGCATGCGATAAGAAAAAGTTGTCTATCAGTTATTTGTTTAACTGATAGACAACTTTTTTGTCTTCTCTTATTTCTTTTATCATTTTTTGTTTCAGCATATACGGGAGAATCGAATCAAGGAAAGCATTTGGATCGGTCACTCCGATTCGCTCGCTGTTGAACGGCTGTTTTGCGGTCAGATCTTTTACAAAGGGTTCCAGTTCTTTTTTTGTCAGCGACTTATTTTTTTTGAGCGCTTTTTTGACTTTGGAGATTCCTTTTGAACAGAGCATGTTGGAGAGATCCTGTTTCTGGTGCATTGTGCGCCAAAGACCCCATCCGTAAATGATCATTGTGGCAACGGCAAACATAAGGACGTAGGGAATGTATTTTAACATTATTTTTTCTCCTCTCCTTTCCAGTAGATCAGGTTGTTGTCTTTCATGATCTCAAGAAATTTAATTAAACGGGATAATGATTTTTCCATTTTCGGAAATTCAGATTCCATTTCTTTGGAAAGCTGATGTACGTCTTTTTCATCGTCTATCGCATGCCATACGAAACTTCCGTACTTATCCATTTTAATATCGCTGACTCTCGGGCGGCGGAATATTTTCTGGGCAATTTTGTGATAGAAGCCTTTCCATTCGATAAAGACGGTGACGATTCCGTTTTCATCTGTTTCATATTCTATATCCGGATTTTTTACAGGAATAAAATCAAGATAGTTTTTTCGTTTTTTTACTTTTTTACTCATCTTAATGAAGATCCTCTCTACAATATCATTACAGAATAATATCATAAAAAGAGGCAGCCTGCAAGCAGCAGACTGCCTCCGGTGAACAATCAGATCATGTATGTACTTTGTTTATACGTTGAACTGAATGTACGGTTTTATTTTTTAGCAGGTTTCGCTTTCATGCAGAGTGCGAACAATCCGCCGAGAAGAGCGATGAAGATAATCAGACTTCCAACTTGCGGAAGTGAGAATTTTAAAGCTACGTCAAGTTTCGCAACTGCAAATCCTGCAAGCAGGATACCGGTGATACCTTCTCCTGCGATAAGTCCTGATGTGAAGAGCACGCCTTTGTCTGTGCGGGCTTTCTTTTCTTCGTCCGTACCTTTGATCTTTTCAACAAGGAAACGAACAGCTCCACCGGCCATGATACCTGCGCTTAAGCTGAACGGGAGATACATACCGACTGCGAACGGCATTACCGGAACTTTTATGATCTCGACTACGATTGCGATAAACACACCGATAAGGATGAGTCCCCACGGAAGTTCTGCGTTCATGATACCTTCAACGAGCATCTTCATCATTGTAGCCTGAGCTGCCGGAAGTTCTTTTGAACCGTAAGACCAAGCTTCGTTCAGAAGGTAGAGAACTCCGCCGATAGCTGCCGCTGAAACAATGACACCGATCAATTCACCGATCTGCTGTTTCTTCGGTGTAGCTCCTACGATAAATCCGGTTTTAAGGTCCTGAGACGTATCTCCGGCGATTGCTGCGATTACACAGATGATACCGCCGATAGCGATTGCTCCGACCATACCTTTTGTACCTGTTGTACCTGTTGCTTTTAAAGCCAGTGTAGCGATGATCAATGTTGCGATCGCCATACCGGAAACAGGGTTGTTAGAAGAACCGATCAGACCTACCATACGAGAAGAAACGGTTGCAAAGAAGAAACCGAAGATTACGATGATAAGTGATCCGAGCGGACTTACAGGGAATGCCGGGATGAGCCAGATTGCAACAACGATCACAAGAAGAACTACAAGAAGGATCGGCATAGGAAGATCCTGCTGTGTACGAACGAGCGTTGTGTTGGAACGTTTTTTTGGACATACTGGACATAGCCTGTTTAAATGTACGGACGATCAGCGGGAAGCTCTTGATCAGGCTGATCATACCGCCGGTAGCAACAGCTCCGGCTCCGATGTATTTGATGTAGTTGCTCCAAAGAGCAGACGGTCCGTTGGCTGCAAGCAATTCAGAGATCGGAGCTGTGCCTGGGAAGATCGTAGCGTCAGCGCCGAACAAAGCGATTGCCGGCATAAGTACGAACCAGCTCAGAGTACCTCCTGCAAGCATGTAGCTTGAAATCTTCGGTCCACAGATGAAGCCGACACCTGCAAGAGCAGGAAGAACCTGAATACCGATCTGAGATCCTGCATAGCTTTTGAAAGCATAACCGATTTCGCTTGGGAATAATTTGAATCCGTCTGCGATGAATTTGTAAGCTGCTGCGATACCGAGTCCTGCGAATACAGTACCTGCTTTTGCGCCTCCCTCTTCTCCTGCAAGAAGAACTTCTGCGCAGGCTGTTCCTTCCGGGAACGGAAGTGTGCCGTGTTCTTCAACGATCAATGCCTGACGAAGCGGCACCATGAAGCAAATTCCGAGGACACCTCCGAAAAGTGCAACGAGAAAGATCGTCATCATACTTGGGAAAGCGATTTTTCCCTCCTCAGCCCAGATAAATAATGCAGGCAGAGTGAAGATAGCACCTGCCGCTACAGACTCTCCGGCGGAACCGATTGTCTGCACAAGATTGTTTTCGAGAATGGAATCCTTACGAAGAATCACACGGATGATACCCATAGAGATAACTGCTGCCGGAATGGAAGCTGATACTGTCATACCGACGATCAGTCCGAGGTATGCGTTTGCGGCTCCGAAAACGACTGCAAGGATAATACCAATCACGATTGAAGTTACCGTAAACTCCGGAACGATTTTATCTGCCGGAATATACGGTTTGAACTCATTTTTCTTTTCCATGATGTTCATTCCTTTTCCTTTCTGTAAAATTAAAGACTTTGTAGTAAAGTCTATAACATTATACCACTTTGGCGTGATAAAAGGAAGAAGAAAAATTTGTATTTATGCAATATTCGTCAATATTTCTACAGTAATATTAATATTTATTAATATTATGACGGTTTTTTTTGACATATTCTGCGTTTTGGATAAAATTGCAGGGGAAAACGGCGAAGAAGAAATTCAGGCGGAGCGGGCGGAGAGATTTTACACTTTATATTTCAGGAAGATTCTTTTATAATAAGAGGCAGCAAGACGGAAGGTGAAAAGTGGAAATGAATGAAATTTTAGAACAGGCGCTTCCTTTTTGGGAAAGTCTGACAGATAAACAGAAAGAAGAAATCAGGAACAATATGGTAAAAACAGAATGCCAAAAGAAAACGCAGCTCCATTTCGGCGGCGGAGAATGCGCCGGAGTCCAGATCATCGGAAAAGGAAGAGTGCGGGTATTTATTACATCACCGGGCGGCGGAGATATTACATTATTCCGTTTGCTGGAAGGAGATGTCAGTATTCTGAGCGCGGCGTGTATGCTTAACGGTATGGATGTGGAGCTTGATATGGAGATGGAAACAGACTGTGAACTTTATACGATTCCAAAGTGTGTGTATCGCAAACTGTATGATGAGAGCGGAATTGTGAAAGACTATACGATGGAGATGATATCGGAAAAGTTTTCTGACATCATGTGGCTGTTTAATCAGTTCGTTTTTTCAAATGTAGCATCTCGTATCGCATCGGCTCTGCTCGACCATAAAGTGATGGAGCGCTCAGACAGTCTGGCGATTACGCACGAGGCATTGGCGCGGGATGCGGGGACAGCGAGGGAAGTAGTGACAAGGATACTGAAGCAGTTTCAGGCTGACGGACTTGTGAAACTGACCCGCGGGAAAGTGGAAATACTTAACGAGGCAGGACTGAGAAAAATCTAATCTTGAAACGGCAAAACGGCACATAGATGTTAATTGTGATTTTGTCACTGAAAAGAAAATTCATCCGGTATAATATAAAGCCATACTCAATGAAAGAAAACAAAAATCGAATCAATAAAAACAGACCGAATAAGGTCGGGAAAAGGAGAAAGAAAAATGGCAGTAGTAAAATTAACAACGGCAAATTTTGATCAGGAAGTTCTTCAGGCAGATCGCCCGGTATTGGTAGATTTCTACGCTGACTGGTGCGGACCGTGTAAGATGATGGGACCGGTAGTAGAAGAGATTTCCGGAGAATTGGACGATGTAAAAGTATGTAAGATCAATATTGACGAAGAGATGGAAGTAGCGCAGCGCTACGGTGTTATGAGCATCCCGACATTTATCGCGTTTAAAAACGGAGAGATGACAGGAAAACAGGTCGGCGCTGTTCCGAAGGGAGCGCTTGCAGATCTGGTAAAATAACAAAACATAGTAAAGGACAGATAAACCGGCTTCTTGTCAGGAATGTGCACGGGTAGTATAATCAAGAAAAATATGTTGGAAGACCTGTGGCAGGAGGCGGTTTATGTCATTACAATTTATTATGGGAAATTCCGGAAGCGGAAAATCTTACTGTTTATATGATACGGTTGTTCGGGAAGCGATTGAAAATCCTGACAAGAATTATCTTGTCATCGTTCCCGAGCAGTTTACGATGCAGACACAAAAAGATCTCTGTCTTGCGCATCCAAAAGGCGGGATCATGAATATTGATGTGTTAAGTTTCGGGCGTCTGGCGTACCGCGTTTTTGAAGAGGTGGGTCAGGATGCCCGTGTTGTGCTTGATGATGAAGGAAAAAATCTTGTTTTGCGCAAAATTGCGGGCGAGTGTGAAAAAGATCTGAAGGTCTTTAAGGGAAACCTGAAAAAACAAGGTTATATAAGCGAAGTGAAGTCTGTTCTTTCGGAATTTGCGCAGTATGGCGTAGACTTTGAACGTTTGGATGATTTTATGAAAGAAGTGCCGCCTGAAAGTTATCTGCATTATAAACTGGATGATATCCGAACTATATATGAAAAATTTGAAGAGTATTTAAGTGAAAAATACATTACAAAAGAAGAAATGCTCGATGTGCTCAGCGACGCTGTTCCGTATTCCGATATTTTAAAAGGAAGCGTGGTGGCGATGGACGGGTTTACAGGTTTTACGCCTGTACAAAACCGTTTGATCGGTGAGCTTTTTTCAGTGTGCGAAAAAGTGATGATCACAGTGACGATGGACGGAAGAGAAAATCCGTATGTATATGAACATCCGTATCAGATTTTTGCGCTCGGCAAACAGATGGTCACATCTCTTATGAAGATTGCGGGTGAGAAAAAAACAGAGATTGAAGAACCGATATGTTTGTTTGAAAGGCCGGTGTATCGTTTTCGGGATTGTTCGGAAATGGCGTTTTTGGAAACGGAACTATTCCGGTATTCAGGCGCAAAATATAACGGAAGCTGTGAGTCTGTATCGCTGCATGAAGTGCGCTCTCCGGGAAAAGAGGCAAAGTATGTAGCAGAAAGTATCAGGCGGTTAGTGAGGACAAAAGGATACCGATACAGAGACATTGCCGTGATCGCGTCAGATATGAATGTGTATGCGGATGTGTTGGAAAAAGCATGTGCTTCTTTTGACATACCTGTGTTTATGGATCATAAGAAAAGTATTCTTCTGAATTCTTTTGTAGAGTATGTCCGCAGCCTTCTGGGGATGATACAGGAAAATTTTACTTATGAAAGCGTATTTCGTTATTTAAGATCCGGATATTGTGAATTTACGGAAGATGAGATCGACCGATTGGAAAACTACTGTCTTGCGCTGGGGATAAAGGGATATAAAAAATGGCAGCAGGCATGGGCGAGGAAAACGAAAGAGGCGGATGAGGAAGAAGTGGAAAAGTTAAATCATCTGCGCGTGAAATTTGTCGAAAAGATCGATCCGCTTATGTTCGTTTCAAGACAGAAAAAAAAGACGGTGCTTGACATTACGCTTGCGGTATATGAATTTATCGCAGGAGAGCATCTTCAGGAGAAATTGGAACAACAGCAGAAATTTTTCGCAGAACAGGGAGAACTTACACTTGCAAAAGAATATGAGCAGATCTACCGGATCGTCATGGAGTTGTTTGACAAGTTTTCGGAACTGTTAGGCGACGAGCCGATTACGCTGAAAGAATACTGCGAGCTTCTTGACGCCGGATTTGAAGAGGCGAAAGTGGGAGTGATTCCTCCGAGCATTGACCAGGTTGTGATCGGAGACGTAGAGCGTACAAGAATGAAAGATATCCGCGCCTTGTTTTTTGTCGGAGCGAACGATGTGCTTTTGCCGGGCAATGCGGGAACGGGCGGCATTTTGTCTGAGCGGGACAGAGAAAAATTCAAAGAGAAAGATATCTCGTTGTCGCCCGGACCGAAGGAAAAAATCTATATACAGAAATTTTATTTATATACGGCGCTGACAAAACCGACGGAACTTCTAAGCCTGTCATGGTCAAAGGTGTCGGGGGAGGGAAAATCTCTGCGTCCGGCGTATTTGATACAGGAGCTTCGCAGGCTGTTTCCGAATCTGTCCGTTGTCGATGAAGAAAACAGAAAGCTTAGCGACAGAGAGATCACCCGAAGAGGGGGGATCGAGAAAGTGGCAAAAGGAATTTGCAGCCGCCGTCTCGGGCTGGATAATGAGTGGAAAGAGTTGTATACATGGTTTCAAAAAGACGGAAGAAATAAAAAAGAGATCGAAAGTATTTTGAATGCAGGTTTTCTGCATAAAACAGATACGAGGCTTGCACCGGAACTGACAAAAGAACTTTATAGTGATCGAAATCGCGTCAGTGTGACAAGACTGGAAAAATTTGCGTCTTGTGCATATGCTCATTTTTTAAGTTACGGACTGCGGCTTTCAGACCGGGAAGAATATGGGTTTGAGGCGCTTGATCTCGGAAATATCGCGCACAAGTCTTTGGAGACGTTTTCCAAAAAGGCGGATGCGCAGAAAATGAAATGGCAGGAAATACCGGAAGCTCTTCGTGACGAGATGATCGATGAGAGTGTGGAAGAAAGCGTAATAGATTATGGGAATACAGTTCTTTTCAGTTCGGCGCGAAATGAATATATGATCACTCGGATCAAACGTCTTATCCGAACTTCTGTGTGGGCGCTGACAAAGCAGATAGAAAAAGGAGACTTTCTTCCAAGCGGGTACGAGATGCAGTTCGGAAGCGGGAAGATTGACCGAATCGATACATGTTTTGACAATGACTGTGTTTATGTCAAAGTGACAGATTATAAAACGGGAATGAAAAGTTTTGATATTACGGCGTTGTATCATGGTCTGCAAATGCAGCTTCCGGTATATCTGAACGCGGCTTTGGATGTAGAGCAAAGAAAACATCCTCATAAAACGATCGTCCCGGCAGGAATATTTTATTATCGGATACAAGATCCGATCGTTTCGGAAGAAAAAACTCAGGATGCCGTGGAGAGAAGTATTTTAAAAGAATTAAAGCAGGATGGGCTAGTTAACGGGGATGATATGGTGATTTCGCATTTGGAGAAAGAACTTTCGGGGAATTCGCTCCTTTTTCCAATAGGAAGAAATAAAGACGGTTCATTGAGTAAAACGTCTCACGCGCTTCCGGAAGAACTGTTTCGGCTAGTACTTTCTTTTGCGAAACGAAAAGAAGAGTCGGTCAAAGACCGAATGTATGACGGAGAAGTTTCCGCCTCTCCGTATGAGATGGGAGAAACTACAGGATGTGATTACTGTCCGTACAGAGATATATGTGGGTTCGATCCGCGTCTTGAAGGATGTAGTTACCGCAGGCTGGAGAGATATTCTTCAGACGATGCGGTGAAAAAGATGCGGGAGGCTTTGGAAGAAAATGTCAGCCGGGACGCTTCGGAAAACGAGCAAAGCGGGAAAGGCAGGGAAGGATAAGAATGGGCGTGAAATGGACAAAACAGCAGCAAAAGGTCATAGATCTGCGAAATCGTAATATTCTTGTATCTGCGGCGGCAGGATCGGGAAAGACAGCCGTTCTCGTAGAACGTATTATTCAAAAGATCACAGATGAGCAAAGTCCTGTCGATGTGGACAGACTTTTGATTGTGACATTTACAGAAGCGGCGGCAGCAGAGATGAAGGACAGGATCAGAGAAGCGATCGAGAAAAAGCTGGAAGAAAATCCGGGAAACGTACATCTGGAGAGGCAGGCTACGTTAGTTCACAGTGCGCCGATCACGACGATACACAGTTTTTGTCTGTCTGTGATAAGGGAACATTTTCATGTGATCGATCTTGATCCGGGATTTCGGATCGGAGAAGACGGAGAATTAAAACTTTTAAAACAAGACGTTCTCGATGAATTGCTTGAAGAGTGTTATTCCAAAGGAGAGGAAGAGTTCCTTTCCTTTACAGAGCGGTTTGGAACAGGGAAAAATGACCGGAAGATCGAAGGGATCATTTTAAAATTATACGAATATTCCGGCAGTTATCCAAGACCGGAACAGTGGCTTGACCGTTGTGCTGCGGTATATACAGAAGAAGAGGCGGCGGAAGCGATGATACGGCGGGCAAAAGAACACGTTCTTATTCGGATCGAAGAACCGGAAAAACTGATCCGCAGAGGATTGAAAATATGTGAGGAGCCGGATGGACCGTATATGTATGCGGATATGCTGGAAGAGGATCTTCGTGGAATAGAGAAGATAAGAAAATGCAGTGATTTTGCAGAAATGTATGACGCGGCTGATCGGTTTGTATGGAAAACGCTTTCGAGAAAAAAAGATGACAGTGTATCGGCTGAAAAAAGAGAGTCCGTAAAGGCGTTGAGAGAACAGGCAAAAAAGGCGATTGCCGGGGTGAAGGAAACTTATTTTTACGCGCCGGAAAGCGTATGGAAAGAGGACATGGTTTCGGCGGGAGAGTCTGTGAAAACGCTCGTATCTTTGGTAAAGCTGTTCGCAGAAAAGTTTGCGGAAAAGAAGCGCGGCAGAAATATGATAGATTTTAACGATATGGAACGGTTTGCGCTTGATATACTGACTGAAGAAAAAAACGGAGAACTTGTTCCGTCTGCCGTAGCCGGAGAATATGCAAAACAGTTTGAAGAAATTATGATCGACGAATATCAGGACAGTAATTTTGTACAGGAGACGATCCTGACAAGCGTATCGGGACAGGCAGAAGGAAAAAATAATATTTTTATGGTAGGCGATGTAAAGCAGAGCATTTACAGCTTCCGTCTTTCAAGACCTGAACTGTTTATGCAAAAATATAACACATACAGTTTAGAAGACAGTGACAGACAGAGGATCGATCTGCATAAAAACTTCAGAAGCAGAGGAGAAGTTCTGGACAGTGTCAATTATATCTTCCGACGTATTATGAAAAAAGAAATGGGCGGAATCGAATATGATGACAGCGCGGCGCTTTATCTTGGGGCGAAGTTTCCGAAAACAGAAGAAATTGAGGCAAAACGATACATATCGTCAGAATGTGAAAGAAACACAGATCTTTTCAAGACGGAGCTTTTGATCTTAAAAGACCGCGATAAAGAAGCGGAAAACGTACGTCGGTCAGAAGCGAGGATGATCGCGCGCAGAATTAAAAGTTTGATGCGCGGCGGGGTTGTGTCGGATAAAAAAACAGGGGAATATCGTCCGGTGCAGTATAAAGATATTGTGATTTTGACAAGAAGTGTGAAAGGATGGGCAGAAGATTTTTCGGCAGTCCTTGCAGAAGAAGGGATTCCCGCATATTCTGTAAGCAGGGAAGGGTATTTTGAAACTTATGAAGTGAGCGTATTGCTTGACTATCTTAAAATACTCGATAACGGAAGGCAGGATCTCCCGCTTGCGGCGGTTCTGGCGTCGCCTTTGGGAAATCTTCTGACAGAAGATATGGCAAAGATCAGAGTCGCATATCCCGACGTACCGTTTCATGAAAGCGCGCGGATGTACGCGTCGGAAGAAGCACAGGATCCGGTCTTGAAAGATCGTCTGATGAGATTTTTCAGTCAGGTGGATCATTTCAGAAAAAAAGTGTCGTATACTCCGATTCATGATCTGTTGACGGAGATTATAGAAGAAACAGGTTTCGGTATATACATTTCGGCGATGGAAGGCGGAGTGCAAAGAGCCGCAAACGTAGAGATGCTGGTGGAAAAAGCAAAGGCGTTTGAAGGAACAAGCTACAAAGGATTGTTTCATTTTGTGCGGTATATCGAACAACTGAAAAAATATGACGTTGATTACGGAGAAGCCGGGATCATGGATGAACAGGCGGATACGGTAAGGATCATGAGTATTCATAAGAGTAAAGGTTTGGAATTTCCGGTTGTTTTTGCGGCAGGTATGGGAAAACAATTTAATACACAGGATACGAAAAGCAGCATGATCCTTCATCCTGAATGGGGCATTGGGATTGATAAGATCGATCTGAAACGGAGAACAAAAGCGCCTACATTTTTGAAAAAGCTGATTCGGGAAGAGGCAATGTATGAAATGTGGGCAGAGGAGATGCGCATTCTGTATGTAGCGTTGACAAGAGCAAAGGAAAAACTGATCATGACAGGGGTTTTGCCGGATCGTTTCATTATGCGCTCCGGCAAAGACGGAGTTATCACGGCAGGTGCAAAATCATATTTCGACTGGATCATACCGGCTCTTTGGTCTGAAGAGGAGGAGGCGGCGTTAGAAGATGCGCCTGTCTGCATTTTTCAGTATACAGGAAATGACATAGGAGCAGATATTTTACAGGTGAAGTCAGAACAGTTGGCGCTTGACGTATTGAAACACTGGGATGTGACAAAAGTGTATGATCCGGAAATACGAAAATGTCTGGATGAACAGGCAGATTACGTTTATCCGTATTATTCGGAAGGCGGTATGAAAATGAAGTTTACCGTATCGGAGCTGAAAAAAAGAAAGGCGCTGCAAGAAGAAGCGGGAGAGGAAATGTATAAAGAACCACAGACGGTTCCTCTTCTTCCCCGTTTTATAAAAGAGGAAGAAACTCTTTCCGGCGCTTCACGGGGAAGCGCATATCACAAGTTTTTAGAACTGCTTGATTTTGCAAAAGAATACGAAGCAGATGATCTGGAAGCAGAGGTGGAAAGGCTTGCGGAAGATGGACGTTTATCGAGGGAAATGGCAGAATGTATTGAGACAGAAGATATGATGCGGTTTCTTCGGACTAAGAGCGGAGTGCGGATGTTACAGGCGGCAAGGAACAGAAAACTTTATAAAGAGCAGCCTTTTGTGATCAGCGTGAATGCATCGGAGATCTATCAGGGAGATCTGTCCGGGGAAAAGATATTAGTGCAGGGGATTATCGACGTTTATTTTGAAGAAGAAGACGGACTTGTCGTGCTTGATTATAAGACGGATCAGGTGAAAAGCAGAAAAGAACTTGTGGAAAAATATCATGCGCAGCTTGAATATTATGCACATGCCCTGTCTCAGCTTACGGGAAAAACTGTAAAAGAGAAGATTATTTATTCGTTTACTTTAAAAGAGGAGATCATCGTATGAAGATTTTGATGTATTGTTTGCTCGCATTAAATGTTGGGGTATGGCTGATGTACGGTATAGATAAGTGGAAAGCAAAATCGGGAAGATGGCGGATTCCCGAAAAAGTTCTTCTGCTTGCGGCGTTTGCAGGCGGTTCGGTTGGAGCTTTAGCAGGAATGATGATGTTCAGGCATAAAACAAAGAAAGCAAAATTTGTCATCAGCGTACCGATATTTTTTGTGATCCATTGTGTGATAGCCGGATATGTGCTTTTGAATTATTAAAGAACAATGTAACAGTTCAGCCCGCGCCATTCGTAAAACCGCACTGCGTGCTTATTGTGGCTGCCGCCACTGTTTTACTCATAAAAAGGCGCTAAGCACATACAGATGTCCGCTTGCAAAAATATGCAAGCATGTTTTGTGCTTCCTGTACATCTGTATGGATGAACTGTTACGAAAAAATATGTCAGATGCTCTTGACTTTGACGTAACGTCAAGTAATATACTTGCCCTAAGCTGATAGAAAAGAAAGAAAATATCGGCTTAGGGTATTTTAACAGGAGGTGAAAACGGTGAAGTGCGGCATTAAAGAAGTATCGGAACTAACAGGAGTGAGTGCGCGCACACTTCGTTATTATGATCAGATCGGATTGCTGAAACCATCAAAGACAAGTGAAGCCGGATATCGGTACTATGGAGAGCGGGAACTGGAGATCCTGCAGCAGATTCTGTTTTACAAGGAACGGGGAATGGAACTAAAGCAGATCAAGAAGATCATCTATCAGAAAGACTTTGACATTATGGCGGCTTTGCGGGAACACCTTTTGGAACTTGAGGAAAAGAGAAACCATATGGAAGCTCTGATCCAAACAGTGGAACAGACGATACGTTCAATGAAAGGAGAATATGATATGAGTGATCAGGAAAAATTTCAGGCGTTTAAAGAAAGAGTAGTTCGGGAAAATGAAGAAAAACACGGGGCGGAAATCCGCGAAAAATATGGCGATGAAGAGATGGATGCCGCAAACAGGAAAGTTTTAGATATGACAGAGGAGGAATACGAGAGATTTCAAAATCTGGGTGAAGAAATCCGCATACAATTACAGGATGCGGTAAGAGACGGAGCAAACCCGGAGGATGAATGCGGCAGGCGGATCGTCGCACTTCATAAAGAATGGCTTGGAAAGACATGGAAACAGTATACGAAAGAGGCGCATGCGGCAATCGGCAATCTCTATATCAGCGACGAGAGGTTTAAAATGTATTATGATAAAGAAGTGAATGGATGTGCAAAGTTTCTCGAATCTGCAATTCGATATTGGGTTGACCGGGTATAAGCGGAGCTGAACAGACGATTTACAGGGCGGCGATCAATGGTTTTTCCGGATAATATTGTATTGACAAACTATATTATACAAAATATAATATTACTCATATAATACAATGTCTTTGGCAAAAAAGGAGGAACAGATGGTATTTCATACAGGAGCTGCCCTGTTGGATGCGATCGTACTGGCAGTCGTATCTATGGAAGAAACGGGAACATATGGATACAGGATCACGCAGGATGTAAGAAAAGTGATCGACGTATCGGAATCGACATTGTATCCGGTTTTGCGAAGGCTTCAGAAAGATGAGTGTCTGGAAGTATATGATCGACAGTTTGAAGGCAGAAACAGACGGTATTATAAAGTGACCGAAAAGGGAATCGCGCAGTTGGATTTTTATAGGGAAGAGTGGAAAAATTATACATGTAAGATCAGCGATATCTTTGACGGAGCAGATCGGATGAATACGATTTGCTAAAACGGGCAATACTCCTTTGAAAGAAGAAAGGGGAAGTTGTATGTCAGGGAAAAAATCAAAGACGATCGATCCGGCAAATCTTGATCCGGATGAAAAGCTGAAATATGAGGTGGCTGAGGAAATAGGGCTTCTCGATAAAGTGATGACGGAAGGCTGGAAATCACTTACATCAAAGGAGACAGGCAGGATCGGAGGATTAGTGACACGAAAGAAGAAGCAGCGATCCGGCGGGCAGAATATTTCTTTACAAAGATAGACAAATTTGATAGAATTATACATCCGAGGGAGACGACAGGTGATGTGTATGAAAGAAAGAATAAATGTTTTGAGTACGGAAATGGACTGCATAACAGCGAAGGAAGCGATGTTAAAAGCGATTGCGTTTCTGGAAAGAGAGTCGGTTGATATTATCGAAGTTTTATCTATGAGCGCATTGATGCGCGCGCGGGATGAAGACGAGTGGATAAGATCGACATCCGGATTTGGTCTTATTCTGCCCGGAGAGACAGAAATTCTCGAAGCGGCAGGGGAAACCGACAGGATAAAACTAAGAGAAGCGGAAAATCAGACATTTATAAAAATGTTTATGAAATACCTTCAGAAGAACAGAAAAAGAGTTTTTTTGCTTGCCGAATCGGAAGAAAAGCTAAATACTGTGGAAAATGCCATGAAGTATTATGACAAAGGAATTTTTCTGACGGGACACGCGCTGATCAAAGAGGGAGAAAACCGGGAAGAAGACGTAGTCAATGAGATCAACGGAACAGAGACGGACTGTATCTTGTCCGTACTGACTTCTCCTTATCAAGAAAAGTTTATCGCGGAAAATCAAGCTCTTTTAAATGTAAAACTGTGGTTCGGATGTGGAACTCTGCTTGAAAAAAGTTATGGCGAGAGAAAGCTTTCCAAAAGGCTCTCCCGGTTTCTGCTGAAAAAGCGATTTCATCTGTTAGTAGGGAAACAACAGAAAAAATCAGACTAGACAAAAGCGGGAAAAATGTCCATATATGGAATTTGTGAACAATGTATAGACATTAAAATATGAATTTTTTGTAAAATATCTGAGGAAATGCATAAAAAATATGTATTTCCTCTTTCTTTTTTTGCTGTTTTGCATTAATATAATATACGAATCTAAGAAAGAGGAATATTTTCGCTTTTAAAGTTTGTGAAAAATGTACATGATATAAATCCAAGGAGTGGAGGAACAGGCATGATTTCAAATCAGATACTTCAGAATACGATCGACGGATTGAAAGGAATTTCCAAAGTTGACTTCTCAGTATTAGATACAGAGGGAAAGGAACTGGCATCTACATTAGACAATGCGCAGGAACGAAACAGCGCGGTAATCTCGTTTGTAGAATCGCCTGCGGACAGTCAGGTAATACAGGGATGTCAGTTTTTTAAGATTTTTGACGAGCAGAGGCTTGAGTACGTACTGCTGGCGGAAGGTGACAGCGAGACGGCGTATATGCTCGGCAAAGTTGCGGCATTCCAGATCCACAGTCTGCTGGTAGCTTATAAAGAAAGGTTCGACAAAGATAATTTTATTAAAAATCTTCTTCTGGACAACCTTCTGTTGGTAGACATTTATAACCGTGCTAAAAAATTACATATTGACACGGAGGTAAAACGTGTTATCTTTATTATTGAGACATCACACGAAAAGGATAATGCCGCGCTTGAGAATGTGAGAAATCTTCTTGGCGGAAAATCAAAAGATTTTATTACTGCGGTTGATGAGAAGAATATCATTGTAGTAAAAGAACTCACAGAAAAAGACGGGGCGAAAGAGCTTGAGAAGATGGCGAAGGAAATGCTCGACATGCTGAAGGAAGATACAAAGGACGAGCAGATCCGTATTGCATACGGTACGATCATCAGCGACATCAAGGAAGTATCCAAGTCCTATAAAGAGGCGAAGCTTGCGCTTGACGTAGGGAAAATTTTCTTTGCGGAAAAGGATATTGTTGCATTTACGACACTTGGTATCGGCCGTCTGATCTATCAGCTCCCGATTCCGTTGTGCAAGATGTTTATCAGAGAGATTTTCGAGGGGAAATCGCCGGATGATTTTGATGAGGAGACATTGACAACGATCAATAAATTTTTTGAGAACAGTCTGAATGTATCGGAAACATCCCGGCAGTTGTACATTCACAGAAATACTCTTGTATACAGACTGGATAAACTTCAGAAGAGCACGGGGCTTGATCTGCGTGTGTTTGAGGATGCGATCACGTTCAAGATCGCGCTTATGGTTGTAAAATATATGAAATATATGGAATCATTAGAGTATTAGATCTTACAGGAGTATAAATAATTAGGAGGAACTTATGATTGAATTAAGAAACGTGACGAAAGAGTACTCTAAGGGCAATTCAGCTCTTAACGGAGTCTCTGTGAAAATCGAACGGGGAGAATTCGTTTTCATCGTCGGAGACAGCGGCTCGGGAAAGTCTACCCTGATTCGTTTGATCATGAAGGAGTTGAATCCGACTGAGGGAACGATCATAGTAAACGGGCAGAACCTGAATCGTATGAAACACCGCAATATCGCGAAATACAGAAGAGGATTGGGCGTTGTGTTTCAGGACTTCCGTCTTTTGAGAGACAGAAACATTTATGAAAATATTGCGTTTGCCCTGCGCGTGACGGAAACGCCGACAAAAGTGATCAAGAAAAAAGTGCCTGCGGCGCTTTCGCTGGTCGGTCTTGCGCAAAAATATAAATCGTTTCCGAAGGAATTATCAGGCGGAGAGCAGCAGCGAGTTGCAATCGCAAGGGCAATCGTAAACGAACCCGCTATTTTGTTGGCAGACGAGCCTACGGGAAACTTAGATCCAACGAACTCATGGGAGATCATGAGCCTTTTGAAAGAGGCGAATGAAAGAGGAACGACAGTGCTTGTCGTTACGCATAACCAGGAGATTGTAAACGAGATGAACGAGCGCGTGATCACTATGAAACAAGGTGTGATCGTCAGTGATGAACAAAAAGGTGGGTATATAGATGAGGATTAGTACATTTGGATACGTCGGAAAACAAGGCGTTAAGAATATCTGGAGAAACAAGATGTTTTCGCTCGCGTCCATTGCGACAATGTCAGCTTGTATCTTCTTGTTTGGATTATTCTTTTCGATTATTGTAAATTTTCAGCATATTATAAAAACAGCGGAGGAAGGCGTTGCGATCACAGTATTCTTTGAAGAAGACGCTACAGATTCAGAGAAGAAAGCGATCGGGAAGGCGCTGGAAGCCCGCAAAGATGTGGCAGAAGTAAAGTACATATCGGCAGAAGAAGCATGGGAAGAATTCCAGAAGCAGTATTTTGCAGACAATCCGGAGCTGGCAGAAGGATTTAAAAACGATAACCCGCTGGCATCTTCGGACAACTATGAAGTATATATGAAAACAGCGGAAGACAGTAAGAGTCTTACAGCGAGAAGCCGTTCTCTTTCGGAGACGCAGAAAGAACTTGTTTCTTATGCACAAAAACTGGACGGCGTACGAGAAGTAAACAAGTCGGACGTAGTAGCGAAGATGCTTTCAAGCGTAAATACACTTGTAGCGGTTATTTCGATCACAATTATCATTATCCTTCTCGGAGTTTCGATCTTCCTGATCAGTAATACCGTTACGATGGGTATTACCGTGCGAAAAGAAGAGATTGCGATCATGAAGTACATCGGAGCGAAAGACTTTGTCGTTCGTTCTCCGTTCGTGATCGAAGGTCTTATCATTGGTATTTTCGGCGCGGCGATTCCGCTTGTACTGCTGTACTTCCTGTATGATAAAGCAGTTCAGTACATTATGGTGAAATTCAGTATTCTTGAGAATATTATTACATTCCTTCCGGTGTCGACTGTATATCAGATCTTACTCCCGATCGGTGTGGTAATGGGAATCGGAATCGGTTTCCTCGGAAGTTTCTTTACGGTGCGCAAACATCTGAAAGTATAGGAGGTATACTCGATGAAGTGTAGAATGAAGAGGGTGGCGAGTTTATTTCTTGCGTTGGCGCTGTGTGCCGGAATGACGATGAACGTAGGGGCTGTTACCGTTCAGGAAGCGGAAAATAAAGCGGACGAGCTTGAAGGCAAAAAAGAACAGGCTGAGGCAGAGGCGAAAGATCTCACGGAAAAATTAAAAGGGATCGTTGCCGATATGGAAGAAACGCAGAAGAAACTGACAGAAAAAGAAGAGGAGATCGAACAGGTTGAAAATGAACTTGTTCAGGCTCAGATTGATGCGAATGATCAGTATGAGAGAATGAAAGTTCGTATCAAATATATGTATGAGAGTGGAAATACTCAGTTTGTAGCCGTTCTTGCCGAGAGTAAGAATATGGGAGATTTTCTGAATAAGGCAGAATATATTTCTCAAATCTCAGAGTATGACAGAGACGAACTTATAAGGTATCAGGATACGGTTGAAGAAATCGAGGTGAAAGAAGAAGAGGTTCAGGCAGAATATGAGGAACTGAATACGCTTCAGACAAAGCTTGTCGGTCAGCAGACGGAAGTTCAGAAAATGATCGATGAGAATAAAGAAAAACTTAGCAATATCCAGTCGGAGATCGATGCGAATGCTGCTGCATTGGAAAAGGCAAAAGAAGTTGAAAGAATCCAACAGGAGCAGGCAGGAAATAATTATATTCCTTCAACGGGCGGAAACGTCGTGAGCGGAAACGGATATTTTACGCACCCGTGTCCGGGTATGTCGTACCAATCCAGTTATTTTGGCGAGATCAGGCCATATGAGGTCGGCGGCCATAAAGGACATGATTATGCTGCGGCTGTAGGAACACCTACATATGCGGCTGCGGCAGGAACGGTTGTGATCGCCGGATTCAGCTACAGCGCCGGAAACTGGGTTGTTATTAATCACGGAAACGGACTTGTGACAAAATATATGCATCACAGCGCACTTGCCGTCAGAGCAGGGCAATATGTAGAGAAAGGTCAGCAGATCGGATATGTGGGAAGCACAGGGCAGTCAACCGGACCGCATCTTCATTTTCAGGTGGAGCTGAATAATGTACCTGTAAATCCTGATTTGTATATGTAAAGTGGTTATACATAGGAATAGCCGGGGGTAATGATTCAGTCAGTGAAATTTACTATATGGGAGATTTCCCGTATATGGAAGAAGAGGGGAGACAAGGCAGAGTATGATCTGTTTTGTCTTTCTTCTGTATAGACAAAAAGTTTGGCGACATTTCATAAAAGTCGAATGGGAAATAAAAACGGTTATATAATAGATAGAGGGGCGTTGGAAAGTAATGCGATGTGATGTAAGAAAATTTGCGGATGAACGAAAACAGGGGAATGAAAAACATGGATCAAACTAGTAATAATCAAAATGAGTCGGATGAAATCAAGATGAGTCGGGGCAGCGTGGATGCAAATGAAGGTTCTTTAGGCAGCGGGAAGAAAAAAAGCAGATTCGGGATTGGCGTTCTTGTAGGAATCGTGATCGGCGCAGTTATAATTACCGGAGTATGGGGAGCTGCAAAGGTGGTATCTGCCGTATTTTTCAAAGGCAATTTTGCAACGGAAAGTACATCAAGATCAGATATGGAACATAAACTTGACAGGCTTAACGCGTTGATAGAGAAGTATTATCTGTATGAAGATGAGATTGATAAAGATGCCCTTGTAGAAGGTATTTATTCAGGGTATGCAGGCGCGCTGGGAGATCCGTATACAGAATACTACGATGAACAGGAAGCGAAGGAGCTTTTTGGAAACAACGAACGGTGAATTTTTTCGGAATCGGAGCATCGATGTCGAAGCAGCTCGGAACAGATGAGATTACGATCGTCAATGTGTATGAAGATTCACCTGCAGACAAGGCGGGCTTGAAATTCAGGCGATATCTTATATAAGGTAGACGAACCATGAGACGGCGGGATATGAACTGGATACAGTCGTTTCGTGGATCAAAGGCGAAAAACGGTACGTCGGTTGTCCTCCATGTGCTAAGAGACGGAAAAGGAAGTTGAAGTGACGGCTGTCAGGGATAAGATCGAAGTACAGACAGTCGCATATGAAATGAAAGAAGATCAGATTGGCTATATCGCTGTAAGCGAGTTTGACAGCGTAACTTATCATCAATTTGAAACGGCGCTGGAA
>ENA-OQET01000274-OQET01000274.1-human-gut-metagenome-genome-assembly--contig:-NODE-274-length-28587-cov-4.040337_pt1 | contig 28587 bp, 24 predicted proteins | sample MGYA00242800_ERZ504645 | MGnify/ENA primary metagenome ERZ504645 (study PRJEB26092, sample SAMD00036308) | human gut metagenome | host: Homo sapiens | study: EMG produced TPA metagenomics assembly of... | reverse complement strand
CTGGCATATAGCAGGCTCTCCGTCAAGGTCGTCTTTCCAGCGTCTACATGGGCAAGAATTCCAATATTGATTATTTTCATGTGATTGTCCTCCCTTTACAGCCCCAAAGGGCATAAAAATCCCCAGCAGTAAAATACTTTTACCACTGGGGATTATAATTTGCGGACATACACATATACAGCATACACCTGTTTGTGATTGCTGTTTTTTGAATATGTCAAAATTGATAAGGCAAAAGTATTCTTAAATTGGGTACAAAAAACCAAGCCCCCACAAAAGGAGCTATCATAATTCTTTGTTCCCACTATTTGATTATAGTTTTATTTAAGAATACCTTGCCGCATATTTTTTACTCCTTTTCTGGAATGAAGCTATTATATCACATCAGTTTTAGGAAAGCAAGTACCTAAAAGAAATTTTTCTTCCCCTTATATGTAACAATCATACCGGCTTCCTGGTGTTCAGAATGGTTTCTGCTGTCTGCTGTGGTGTTTGGTTGGAATTGTCCAGCCAAAAGCCGATCCGTGGTGTTGTCTGCATAAATGTATCGTATAAGGTTTCAACCGTAAAGCCGGAATAGCCTGTTTTCTCCCTGTATCGTTCCCTTCCTTTTATTGTTTCCACATCTGGACAAAGAACGACAACCTCAACAGGGTATTTATGCAGATAATTTATCATTCGGTTTAATTCATCACCGTAGTAGTTATCTTGGATCACTACAGAAAAGCCGTTGTCAAAGTATGACCTTGCCGCATCAGCAGTCAATTTGTATCGAAGGTACAGCTGGCGGACTGCTTCCGCTGATGGGGTAGCTGACATATTTTCTCTGCCTGAAATAATCATTTTTCGGAACACATCACCACGAAGATGGACGCATTTTTCTATTGATTTTGCCAGTAAATCGGAAACTGTAGATTTTCCAGAAGCCATTAAGCCTGTAATGAGATAAATTTTTTTGTTTCATTTCACTTCCTCCGGCACAAAAAAATATGTACATGTAACTAATTCAACACATTTATAATTTGAATAGGGACATTATAGCATTTACTAAATACAAATTCAATGTATACGGAAAGAAAGATATAAGGAGTGGGAGGGATTCCGCCGTAGTCGGCATTGTAGGAAAATCCAAAAGTTTAGATTTTCCCACAATGCTTATCTTTTGGTCTTTGGTTCGGAATAGTGTAGTGCTGGCGGTCTATCTCTTGTTTTCGGTTGCTTGCTTCCTTACCGTACATGAGCATTATCTCGGGCTTTACCGCAGTGAATGGCAGCACTGGGTCGTTGTCAAAGACGCCACATATGATTCATCAAACAAATACATAACCGGAAAAAGCGTCAAATTTGACTCGAACGAGAATATAATAGGCGAAGAATATTACCCGTACGGTACATATCGCGCGGAATATAAATATAACTCCGACGGGACTATCGGATCGGCGCAGACAATGTACTGCTCGCCGGCAAACTATTCTTACAAATACGACTCACAGAAGCGGATCGCAAAAGTTACGGAAAAGTCCGGAAATATTATAACCACTGTCACAGAGTTTACATATGACGACAACGGCAGGCTTGTCTTTGTCCGCGAACGGCTCAACGGCGGGAACCTGGACACCGAATACAAATATGACTCAAAAGGCAACCTGACGGAGTGTATCAGCGGTGGGAGCAGGTATGTATATAAATACGACTCAAGCAACCGTCTTGTACTCAAACAGTGCTACGACACCGAAAACGGCGGCAAGCTCACAACAGAAACGGAGCGAAAATACGACAAGAACGGATATGTGATCTACTATCGGGATATGTATTATTCCGACGAAGGGCAGGTCACAACCGAAGAATTCATCACCAACGATATAAACGGCAACCCCGATCAGGTGAAATGCTACTCAACAAAAAACGGGAAAAAGACGCTTGACTACACTTCGAAAACGGTATACTCCTACAAAGAAAAAGTGACCGCCGCCACGCGCTTTACCTACGCAAAAAATGAAGAAGGCAACAAGGCGTTACAGGTCACCGAGTATGAATATCACCGCAAAGAAGCGTTTAATGTTTCGCCGGATACAATAATGTAAGCAGGCAGGGACGGTTCAGCCGTCCCTGTTTTTTAAAAAATAGGCCTATATTTCAGATTTTGTGGTATAATGTGTCTGTTACAAAAAGGGAGGCAGGACAATGAAGAAATTTATGGCGGCACTTTTGGCTTTTGCGGCGGTTATATTATTTGCCGGGTGCGGCGGAAAGACTGTGGACACCGACAGCACCCTGCAGGGCGAAAGCATTGCGGACGCACAGACGAATTCGGACGGTCAGGCGAGCAAGGTGATCTCCGCATATTATCTCGGCATCGGGCTCGACAAAGAGAGCCGCTGGAAGATGACCGAAGAGGACAAGCAAAGCGCGGACGGCAATTATATCAAAAACAAAGCCACCGAATATGACTCCCACGGGAATCCTCTGAACAGCGATACGGATACTTATAAATATACCTACAACGGCGACGGCACCGTGAAGGAGATAACCCGCTCAGGCAGCCGCGAGTGCGTATATAGCTATAAATACGACTCGGACAAGAAAATCTCTCAGATATCCACGCTGAACGCTTCCGGCAAGGAAGAGGATGTGCTGAAATTTACTTATAACAAGTCGGGAAAGCTTATCTCAGCGCAGAACGGCAGCAAAAAGGCAGTGTTCTCTTATGACGGCAACGGCAGGCTCATTAAAAAAGACATCACCGACTCCGATGGGTATACAGTTTCCGATATTTTTGAATATAACGACCGCGGCGAGCTTATACGCGCGACAATATCGCAGGACGAGTCCGGCATGGCGAATTTGACGGAAGAATATCAATATGACGAAAACGGCGTGCTGACAAAGAAAGTTTCAAAAAATTTCCGCGGCATGACGGAGGAATACGAATACAAAAACGACGAGCACGGAAATCCGATTGAAATAAGATACACCGAAAAAGAGCACGACGAGATATCATACTCCTCCACCGAGACCTACTCCTATGAATACGGCGCGAAGAAAATAGTTGCCGTGGGCAAAACAGATCGCGGAGGGGTAAAAAGAACATACGAATATCAAAAAAGCCAAAGCGTAATCACGCCCGAGTCAGATATATTCTGACGGCATCAATTATTATCCCGGTCACGCACCGGGATTTTTTCACTTTGTGAATCGAAAAATCAAAATCCGCACATTTTTTATAAAAAGTGTGCTATTATATAGACGAGAAAAACTTTCAGGGGAGGTATTCCATGAAACTCAAGAGAATTTTTGCCGCCGCTCTGGCGGCGGCGATGCTGCTGTCGTTTGCGGGATGCGCGAACAAGGACACCCAGGGCGGCTCTTCCGAGCCCGCCGGAGAGCAGACGACCGAAGAGAGAACCACCGAGCCTCAGACCAACGAGGACGGCAGTCTCGTCAAGCCGAAAAACGCCGTCTCGGTCTCCGACGATGTAAAAATCAAGACCTACAGCGGCACCTCTCTCATAGAGATTGGCAACCGCGTCATGGAGCCATACGGCAACGCGTATAAAAACATGAAAGCCTACGCCGACGCGCTCAACCGCCTCAAGGCGGAGATGCCGGACACAAAAGCTTACTGCCTCATGGCGCCGACCGCCATTGAGTTCTACGCCCCGAGCAAATATAACACCGGCGTGTCGAAGTCGCAGTACGAGGGCATGTGCTACATCTACGAGCAGTTAAAGGACATAACGCCCGTCAACGCCTATGCCGAGATGGCGGCGCACACGGACGAATATCTCTATTTCAGAAGCGACCACCACTGGACCACCCTCGGCGCGTACTACGCCTATCGGACCTTCGCCAAAGTCGCGGGGTTCACGCCCGTTGACAAAAACACTCTCCAGACCGGCAAGCTCTCGCCGTTCCTCGGGCTTTTCTACAAAGACACAAAGAGCACCGCGCTCTCGAACGACCCCGACTATGTCGAATATTTCATTCCGCCCGTCAACACAACGGCTATAGCATCTGACACCGACGCCGCGATGAGCAACAGCTACAGCATTAAAGTCATCAACACCGAAACTACTTCGTCGAACAAATACTTAGCCTTTGTCGGCGGCGACCACGGCGTTATCAAGATAACGACCGACGCTCAGAGCGACAGGAGCATTGTTGTCATAAAGGAGAGCTACGCCAACGCCTTTGTCCCGTGGCTCTGCGCGAATTATAAAACAATATATGTCCTCGATCCGCGCCAGCTGACCGTCAAGCTCGCCGATTTCGTCAAGACGAACTCGATAGACGAGGTCCTGTTCCTCAACTATATGTTCATTCCCAGCAACCCGAAGTTCATGAACGCGCTGGAGAATATGGCGTAAGCGGCAAAAAGCTTTAAAAAAAGGTCATAGTTCACGGATTAAAACGCGGATTATGACCTTTGTTTTTTTATACACACAGTCTTTATATAAAAAGCTTGAACGGCATTTGCGGTTATGCTATAATCTTGAAAAAAGCAGGAGGAAGTTTATGAACAGCAGAAAAACAGCAGGCGCCGTCCTCGGAACGCTCGGCGGGCTGACCGCTCTGACTGCGGCTTCGGCGGAGATATTCTATAACTTCGCGATAAACACGAAATCGCCCATACATATGAGCAAGCTCAACAACCTCGTTCAGAAGGCGACAAACACGAGCGCCGATGAAGAAGAGGCGAGCGCAAAATACAGCGGCATGACCGGGACACCCGAAATGAAAAAGTGGTACGCCGATGAGGGCGAGGATGTCTATATAATTTCCGACTCTCTGCGCCTGCACGGCAAGAGATTCAAAAATTCCGGCTCTGACTACGCGCTCGTCTGCCACGGATACACGAGCAAGGCGAAGCACATGGCGGGGTTCGTCAAAAAATTCTATGATCGCGGCTTCAATGTTCTCGCGGTCGATGCGCGCGCCCACGGCGACAGCGAGGGCGCAAAAATCGGCATGGGCTGGCCCGAGCGCAGGGACATAGCCGGGTGGATAAAGCTCATTCTCTCATGGGATCCCGACGCGCGGATAATCCTGCACGGCGTGTCCATGGGCGCGGCGACGGTGCTCATGGCATCGGGCGAGACGCTGCCCGAAAATGTCAAGGCCATTATCGCGGACTGCGGCTACACCTCGGAGTGGGATGAGTTCATCTGGGAAGCGGAAACGCTGCACATCCCGTGGTTCCCGGTGCTCAACGCCGCGTCATTGCTTTCAAAGCTTCGCGACGGCTATGATTTCAAGCAGGCAAGCGCGCTTGACCAGGTCAAAAAGAGCCGTATACCGACGCTGTTTATACATGGCTCGGAGGATGAGCTCGTGCCGTATAAAATGCTCGGCGAGCTGTACTTAGCGGCGGCGTGCGAAAAAGAAAAACTGACCGTTGAGGGTGCGGGACACGCGCTCTCGTCATCGGTTGACCCGGAATTATATTGGAGCACGGTTGAAAGATTCATAGAAAAATATATCGGCAGCTAAAGCAATAACCACCGTCGCGGACGGTGGTTATTTTATCGCACAAAAGAAAATCCCGACCGGTTAAGGTCGGGATTTTCTTTGTATAAAACGGGGGCAAGAAGATGGTAGGTGTCTGATTTATTCGGCCTGCTTCGAGTATTTCTTGAGATAGATAACTCTCATGAGCAGGCTCTCGATAGGATTGATCGGCTTGCACTTACCGAAGAGGCCGGAGCCTATGTAGGTAAGGCAGCTCTTCTCTGCGATCATCTCGACCGCACCTGCGTTGCTCTCATTCGAGCCGCAGCAGAGCGCGCCGCCGTCCTTGACGAGAACGCAGTGGCGACCCTTGAGCGCCTTGACGACCTTCTTGGGCGAATTCTTCGCGCACTTGAGGCTCACGCCGATTATCTGGGCGCTGTCATCAAGCTGAGGTTTAACAGTCTTGCCCATGGCGGCAACTACGAGCACCTCGGGAGCCTGGGAATAAAGAATAGCATTGATATCCTCGCGTGAAGCATATATGGCGCGATGGAGGTCTGCCGTCGGGATCTCGCCCTCGCCGCTGACCGCTGAAGTTGCGGGATCGACGGTGACGGTATGCTCCTTGTCGCCCGCAGCGTAGAACACTATCTTTCCGCTTGCGTCTCTGTACGAGTTATTATAACAGGTTTCGTCATGTTTTACAATAGTTTTTCCGTGCTTTTGTGCCCAGGAAACACACATTTCGCTCAGGTCGGCAATTTTTTCTCCGAACTTTCTGTCAAAAGGTCGAGACATAAGTGCGCTCTCGCGCTCGAGCGTGGCGGCGACATTGAACGCCTCCTCGCTGTCCTTGCCGTAGCAGACGGCTCCGTGGTGCGCCATGATAACAGCCTTGCTGTCCATGTCGGCAGCGATAGCGGCGGCGACGCCCTTCTTGAGCTTCTTTGTGCCGGGCAGACCGTATGCGCCGAGCAGAACCTTGTCACCTATAACTTTGCGGCCTTTTTCGCTGAGCGTCGGGATGCCCTGCATGGTCGCGCTTATAATGGAAGCAAACTTCTGATGGGTGTGAATAACAAAGCCCGCCTCGGGATGAGCCTTGTAGACCTCGGCATGAACGCCCTTTTCGGAGGAGGGCTTGACATTGCCCTCGTAGCTCAGGGTGTCGATCTTGACCTCGACGATATCGTCGGGGGTCAGTCCATCATAGGGCTTTCCGCTCGGGGTTATGACAAAGCTGTTCTCGTCAACGCGGCAGCTGACATTGCCCCATGTTCTCGCGATGAGTCCCTTTTCGACAAGGCGCAGACCGGCTGCGATAACTTCTTTTTTTGCCTGTAAAATATCCATGAAAACCGTCCTTTCACGATAAAATCCGAATTGTGCTTGCGAACAATTTTGTACTACAGTTCAATTATAACACAAGAAGCCCAAAAGTCAACAAATTACTCTTTCGGCTCGCCGTCGGTCTCCTGATTCTCCTCTTCGGCTGAAATATCCTCCGGCTGGACCGCCGCGGCGTCCGCCTCAACGGATTTCTTCGAGCTGCGCCAGATATGGATAACGCCGTCGTCATTGAGTACCTTGAGCACGGTTATGACTATCGGCATAATAAATATTCCGATGAAGCCGAAGAGCTGGAGTCCGATATACATGCCCATGATGCTGACTATCGGCGGGATGCCGAGATTGCTCGCGACTATCTTCGGCTCGATTATCTGGCGTATGACAGTTATGCAGGCATATATGACAATGAGTCCGATTCCGAGTCCGTAGCTGCCGTTTATCAGCGAGAACACCGCCCACGGGATAACGACAGTACCTGTGCCGAGCACGGGCAGGATATCGACTATTGCGGTTATTATTGCGATAATAAATATATATCCACTCTTGTACGCGCCGATGACTTTCAGCACGCTAAGACCTATCGACATCTCAGCAAAAGTTATAAGCATTATCAGCGCATATGACTTGACGAGCTTGCCCATGGACGAGAATACGATTTGTTTAGTTTTCGAGAGCGTTCTGCGCTTCTGCGGGGTCAGCTGATTCTTGATGAAGCCGACTATTCCGTCATATCCGGCGGTCATGAAGCAGGCGGCGATAATAAACAGGAGCACGCCGACCAAAATACTCGGAATCTGCTTCGCGGTTGACCAGACGCCGCTGAGCGGAGTCTTGAGGATAGACAAAAGATTGATATTGGAGTTCTGCTCGCCGCCCTGCGCGCGCTGAGCCGCACGCTCTTCTGATGATAGCAGGAGCTTGTCCGAGAATGATTTTATCGCATCCTCGGCTGAGCTTTGAAGTCCGTCCGGCAGACGCTCGGCGAAGCGATAGAGCGAAGCCTCCCAGCTTTTTACATAATCCGGCAGCTTCTTGAGCCACTCGGCGAGTGTCGAGGCGAGTCCCTTGACCTCGGACACGACCCTTGCGCCGGTCAGGGCAACTATTGTTATCAGCAGCGCGATTATCAGCAGCACCGCGATAACCGAGACAATTCCCTTTTTGATATGGGTTTTCTTCGAGATAAAATTGGTCGGGCGCTTGGAGCGCGGCGGCGACCAAGAATGCGAACACGAACGGAGCGCTGTCCAGAATGCATAATTTTCAGAACAGATTGAAAAACGCGCCGAGCACGAGCTGCGATATATGCGACATGATAAGTACCGCTCTTCTCTTTTCCACAGTGGCAGGGGACAATTTTTGCACCTCTCTTTCAACCGTTTTTTCTTCCTGCGTCCAAGACAAAAACAGCATAATTTATTATAATATTATACTAATTTTATCCTAAAACTCAATGAGTTTGGAAAAATACTTCATAAAAATGTAAGAAAGTTTTCCTTTGGGGCATTTATCGCCGGGGCTGTTTGTGATAAAATAATAAAAATCAATGACAGTGGGGAGACAGTTATCATGTATATAGCGATAATGGGCTACGGCGTTGTCGGAAGCGGCGTTGCCGAGGTCATCAACAAAAATCACGACAGCATCGTGCGCAAGAGCACGCAGTCGGAGCTTGAGATAAAATATATTCTCGACCTCAAGGATTTTCCGGGCGACCCGAATGAGAAGCTTTTTATAAAAGATTTTAATATTATTCTCAACGACCCCGAGGTAAAGGTCGTTGTCGAGACAATGGGCGGACTTCATCCGGCGTATGAGTTCGTCTCCGCCTGCCTCAAGGCGGGCAAGAGCGTTGTGACCTCGAACAAAGAGCTTGTCGCGGCGAAGGGCTGCGAGCTGCTCGGATACGCCGCAGAGCACAATGTGAATTTTCTCTTTGAAGCGTCGGTCGGCGGCGGAATACCGATAATCAGACCGATAAGCCAGTGCCTCGCCGCAAACGAGATAAACGAATTCGCGGGCATTCTCAACGGCACGACGAACTTCATTCTCACCCGCATGATAAACGATGGCATGGCGTTTGAAGATGCGCTCAAGCTCGCGCAGGACAACGGCTATGCCGAGCGCGACCCCTCGGCGGATATTCTCGGCTTCGACGCCTGCCGCAAGGTATGCATTCTCGCGTCCCTGTGCTTCGGCAAGCATGTCTATCCCGACCAGGTTCACACCGAGGGCATAACCGAGATAACACTCGAGGATGTCGAATACGCCAAGGACTGGGGCGGAGTTATAAAGCTCCTCGGCAGAGCGCGCAAGAGCGAGGACGGCAAGCACATCTATGCGATAGTCAGCCCCGCATTCGTCGATCATCACAGCCAGCTCGCAAGCGTTGATGATGTTTTCAACGCGATTCTCGTGCGCGGCGACGCGATAGGCGATGTCGTATTCTACGGCAGAGGCGCGGGCAAGCTGCCCACCGCAAGCGCGGTCGTCGGCGACGTTATCGACTGCGCACGCCACGAGAACAAGCAGAAGTTCTTCGGCTGGGCGGACAGCGAAGAGGGCTATGTCTCCGACTATCTCGACATGCCTACGGCGCTCTATGTCAGGGCGCGTGCTCAGCAGAAGCAGCAGGTCATATCCTCGGCGGAGAAGACTTTCGGCGAGATAAAGCTCCTCAAGCGCGCCGGCGCGCCGGAGGACGAGTTCGCCTTTGTCACCCCCGTCGCCTCGGAGCGCGAGCTGCGCACAAAGCTCGAAACTCTTCTCGGCGCCGAAATCATCTCGACGATAAGAGTTACAGATTATTGATAGTTTTTCAAGAGGGACTGCCGTTTGGCAGTCCTTTTTAATTTTGCGGGAGTGATTGTGGGGTGCAAAGCGTTGTTTTATAGATTGAGAGTTCTCTATCGCTTGAGCCATAGCAACCCCCTAATTTGTCGCTGTATCTGTTTTTCGCACACCGACTCCCGTTCAAAATAAAATCACCGCCCTGTATTACTATTTTCCCAAGCAGTTTTATCCCTGCTGATATTGATAATCGCGCGGTCTTGTGGTATCATATGAGCATAAATTTCGGGAGACTGATGCATGAACAAAAAAGAGATTGCCGCGTTCTTTGACCGCATGGCGCCCGAGTGGGACGCCAACATGATAAAGAGCGACGAAAAGATAAATTTCATACTTGACGCCGCCGGAGTGAAAGAAAACTCCGTCGTGCTCGATGTTGCCTGCGGCACGGGGGTCATGTTCCCGTATTACCTCGCGCGCGGCGCGGAGCGCGTTATCGGCGTTGATATTTCGGCTCAGATGGCGCGGATAGCCGCATCGAAGATGCACGATCAGAGAGTCGAGGTGATCTGCGGCGATGTTGAGGAGATTCCCGTTGAGCGCCTGTGCGACTGCTGCGTTGTTTATAACGCTTTCCCGCATTTTGAAAGCCCGGAGAGGCTCGTCGAGCGGCTGTCCCATTGGCTTAAAAACGGCGGACGGCTGACCGTGGCGCACGGCATGAGCCTTGACGCGCTGCGCATGCACCACAAGGGCAGGGCTGACAGCGTCTCGCGCGAGATGCTGACTGCCGAGGAATTATCAGCAGTGTTCGCGCCGTACTTTGATGTTGATGTCGCTGTTTCGGACGATGAAAAATTTGTGGTCTCCGGCGCAAAAAGATAAATAATATTAAAGGCTGCCCTTCTCGGCGGCATTGGTTTCTTTCATGACTTTATTTGCCGGGCGCGTGCGTTTTCGTTGTTTTATATGCCCGGTTTCTCCCTTCCGCTATCAGTTTAACCCGCAAGAAGCCGAAGCATCAACCGACTTTTGGTAAAGCGAAAGTAAAATCCGTGTAAAAGCAAAAGAGCCCGCTGTCCGCAGGCTCTTTTATAAAATTATGTTTGTTGATATTCGCCGTCATTTGAAGAGTTGGTCGTAATCATAAGATTTTATTAAATCGTCGGCGTTCTTTTCGTATTCGGCGAGATTCTCTTCTGTGATACGGTATTCGTCATTCTTCATCCACTGCAGCATCTGCGAGTTCACCCATTCGCCGTAGTGCTTTGCATCCTTGTAGTTATCGAGGTTGCATATGAGCTCGGAGTTGCCGCGGAATGAATACAGTCTGACATTGTCATATTTCAAAAGCTCTTTTGTTATCAGATTTTCCGCTCCGAGCATCCTGTCGAGCTGGCCGTTATTTATCTCCATGCCCCAGTGCGCTATGCTGTAAGGCGGATAGAAGAAATAGAATGTGGTCTCGGGATGTGCTTTAACAATACTGATAACATTCTCGTTCAGATTTTCCGTTACAACGGCGCGGTCGGCATCGGTCAGCTGCTGCATCTTGCTCGCAGAGGCGTTGAGCTCGCACGACTTTATAACCTCGTCGCGCCCGTATTCATAGCAGGCGCTCCAGTTTTCATAAACATCAAACGAAGTTGGCACTCTTCCAATAACGGTAGACTTTACAACACTTCCGGTAAGCCTGACAACGACCGGGTCGAAGAAATATTTTATATCGTCGAGGCTGCTGTCGTTATACAAATAGTCCGGGAAATCGCCCTTTTCGGTATAGCGGTAATTCTTGCCGTAGATCATCTTGTCATAGTCAAGACCCCATATGACATATTTGATGTCGTGTCCGGAATCATACGCCGCCTTGAGATTGTCGCCTATTTCCGTATATCCGCCGCCGGAGAACGCGACCTTTTATAAAATCAGAGCCGAAAAGCTTCTGAGCCTCGCTCGTTTTGAAATTCTCCGTCATGGAGGTTCCGGTGATAACCGAATCATAGTCAAAGTGCCTGACTATTCCGTTATTCTGATAGCGCTCGTTGACAAGCGGATACGACAGAAACTTCAGCGGAGCATGATAATGGAACATCGGGTCTATTGCGAATATAGACAAAATAAATATAAGCACCGCCGCCGCTGCGGCTGACAATATTCCGATTATCCATTTAACGGCAATATTTTTTTCTTTTTCCAGTCTTCATGTTGCCACCCCATATACCTTTTGTTGATATCTCGATTTTATCACATTTCTTATAAATACTCAAGCCTTTCATTATCTAACTCAGAACCGTAAAAAAGAGCCCGCTGCGCGGCTGCACAAAACAGCAAAAAGCCATAACTCACTTTGAAGAGTGAATTATGGCTTTGATTTTATATGCTGTTATTCTCAGCCGCCTATCTTCTCCTTGCCGCCCATATACGGTCTGAGGGCTTCGGGAATATTGACGCTGCCGTCGGCATTGAGGTTGTTTTCGAGGAACGCTATGAGCATTCTCGGCGGAGCAACAACGGTGTTGTTGAGCGTATGGGCAAAGTGCTTGCCGTCCTTGCCGTTGATGCGTATTTTCAGCCTGCGCGCCTGTGCGTCGCCGAGGTTCGAGCATGAGCCGACCTCGAAATACTTCTTCTGTCTGGGCGACCACGCCTCGACATCTATAGACTTGACCTTGAGATCCGCGAGGTCACCCGAGCAGCACTCGAGGGTGCGCACCGGGATATCGAGAGTGCGGAAGAAATCGACTGTGTTCTGCCAGAGCTTGTCGAACCACATCTTGCTGTCCTCCGGCTCGCAGACGACTATCATCTCCTGCTTCTCGAACTGGTGGATGCGGTAAACGCCGCGCTCTTCTATGCCGTGAGCGCCCTTCTCCTTGCGGAAGCAGGGGGAATAGCTCGTGAGGGTCAGAGGCAGAGTCTCAGGCTGGATTATTGTATCAATAAACTTGCCTATCATCGAATGCTCGCTCGTGCCGATGAGATAGAGATCCTCACCCTCGATTTTATACATCATCGCGTCCATCTCGGCAAAGCTCATAACGCCGGTGACGACATCGCTTCTTATCATGAACGGCGGCACACAATAAGTGAAGCCGCGGTCGATCATGAAATCGCGCGCATATGAAATAACTGCCGAATGGAGTCTGGCGATATCGCCCATGAGGTAATAGAAGCCGTTGCCCGCGACCTTTCTTGCGGAGTCGAGGTCGATGCCGCTCATCTTCTCCATTATCTCTGTATGGTACGGAACCTCGAAATCGGGCACTACGGGCTCGCCGAAGCGCTGGATTTCAACATTCTCGCTGTCGTCGCGGCCTATCGGCACGCTCGGATCGATGATGTTCGGGATGACCATCATTATCTTCTTTATCTTCTCGCCGAGCTCCTCTTCGAGCTTCTCGAGTTCAGCGAGTCTCGCGGCGTTCGCGCTGACCTGAGCCTTCACCTCTTCCGCCTCGTCGCGCTTGCCCTGCGCCATGAGCGCGCCTATCTGCTTCGACAGGCGGTTGCGGCTGCCGCGCAGCTCATCAGCCTCGCCCTTTGCGGCGCGGCAGAGCTTGTCAAGCTCAATGACCTCGTCGACGAGCGGAAGCTTCTGATCCTGAAACTTCTTTTTGATGTTTTCTTTGACTATTTCGGGGTTTTCTCTGACAAATCTGAGATCCAGCATTTTATATCCTCCTGCATCATATTTAATAGAAAACACCCTCAGAACGGCTCCCGCCGTCCCAAGGGTGCAATAAGCACGGTACCACCTTGTGTTTAACTCTCAGCCCATAACGCGGGCACGCGGCAGAACTCATCGCCCTGCGGCTCGAAAGCGGAATAGACCCTGCGGACGAAGGAAACTCGCAGCAAACATTTCCCTCTCTGATCGTCCCGAAAAGATCCGTGTTCTTCGTCACAGCCTTTATAATATGGGATTATTATACCCCGAAGAAAAATCAAAGTCAAGCCTGTTTTTGCGCCTGTCTGCGCGGCAGGAGCTTAGCTTTTGCAAGAACTTTTACGAGGGTCGGGATTATCACGAGCTGGATAGCGAGACCCGGCAGGCAGGTGACGAACGACGCAGTCACCCAGACGGAGAACGAATAGTTTCCGGCGGAGAAGATGAGGGCTTTGAGTATGCCCGAAACGACGCGCCCGGAGATGAGCGCGACAACGAGGCTCGTGTAGAGCGAGAGATATGTAGTCTTATATTTAAACGCATACATCATAAGACCCGTCACTGCGCCGTATACTGCGAGCTCCGCCATCATCGACGGCAGGATAGCCATCGGCGGCATCTGGGTCAGGAGCGACGAGAGCAGGGGGCCGAGCAGACCGCACACGAGTCCGTACTGCCAGCCGCAGATAAGTCCGCACAGCAGCACCGGAATATGCATCGGCAGGAATATCGTTCCGGCGTTTTTGACCATGTGGAACGCCATGGGCAGCACGATGCATAGTGCGACGCACAGTGCGGTTATGACCGTCTTTCTGATTCTCACTGAATTCTTGTTTGTCATGGGGATCGTCCTTTCAGAAAAAACAAAAAGCGGGGGTACGGCACTCCCTACTGGAAGCGCAGTTACCCTCGCGGCAATGTTTTCACGTTATTTTAAAAAAATCTTCGCTCTCTTCTGAAAGCCCGATCCCTTCATGAGATCGCGATTATTATATCACATTTCAAGCGAAAATCAAGACCCTTTTCCGATTTCTTTCACGGCGGACTGAACGAGCTTCGCCATCGGGATATCCCCGACGCCGACGACTATATTGTCGCAGTGGTTGACAGGGACGAGCACACGCTTTGCGTCGCTCTGCCCTATCGCCGCCGCCATCTTCGGCGTTATCTCGCCGAGCAGCGCATCGGCTATGACTATGCCGACGGGACCCGCTATGACATCCGCCTTGCGGCACCCGACACACACTGCGTTTTCGCCCGTCGCGGCGGCATCGGCGCCCGCCTTGAGCATGGCGGAGGTCGCGATGCTATTCGCGCCGACGGCGGTCACGAAGAAGTCCGGATATTCGCTTTTTATCCCGGAAACGAGCAGTTTGCCTATTCCGCCGCCCTGTCCGTCTATAACAAGTACGTTCATTTTTGTCTCTCCGTCAGTTTTTCACGGGCTCGAACATGTCCCCGTCAACGCCGCAGTTTTCGCAGCGGTCGGGCGCTGTGTCGCCTTCGATTTCAAAGCCGCATATCGAGCAGCGCATACGCGCGATGCCGTCCTTCTGAGCCTTGAACAGCTCGGCGGGCGACTCGCACTTCGGACACTTCTCGGGCGCATTTTCGCTCTTTATTTTAAGCCCGCAGACCGTGCAGACCCATGTTCTTGTCAGCGCGGGACGGCGCTCTTCAATCAGCTCGCCGCCGACTCCACAGTTCTCGCAGCGGTCGGGCGCAGCCTTGCCCTCATGGACATGTCCGCATATCGTGCAGACGAATACAGGCTCTCTTTTCTCTTCCCTTGGCTCCGAGACGGGCTGTGAAAGCGACGCCGGAGCCGAGCAGTTCGGGCATTTATCCGCGGCCGCGTCAAACGTGCGTCCGCATACGGCGCAGTGTATCTTCGCGCCCGTATTTCCCTCTTTGCTCACCGAATCCCTCCGTTTTTTATGTTTTTTATTATGCCGCATCTTATAGATGCGCCACTCATGGTATCTATATTTTATCATCTGATATGCCAAAAAGTCAAGTTGCATGAAATACGCAGATATGATAAAATGAGTGGCAGAAAGAGAAAGGGTGAACGATATGGGACTTTATATACTTCTCGCCGTGCTTGCAGTTCTTGTTATATTTATATGTGTACTGCTGATAAGAGCCGCGCTCGCCGCGAAAAAAGCCGAGCCGATAGGCGAAAAGCCGGTCTATACAACCGAGCAGGAGGATATCGAAAACGGCGAACGGCTGATGAAAATGATAGAATGTCAGACCGTATCGTCCCGCGAAATATATGACGACACGGAGTTTGCGAAGCTGCGCGCGGCGGTCAAAGAGCTGTTTCCGCTGCTGCACGAGCGCGCCGAGATAAAATATTTCAGCGAGGACTGCTGGGTCTATAAAATCCCCGGGCGCGACGAGAGCCGGAATATACTGCTCATGTCGCACCACGATGTTGTTGCCGCGACAGGCGACTGGACTCACGAAAAGTTCGGCGAGATATCCGACGGAAAGATATGGGGACGCGGCACGGTAGACACAAAGACTTCGCTCTTCGCGGAGCTCTCCGCAGTCGAGGAGCTGCTCGCCGAGGATTTTGAACCCGCATGCAACTTATATATAGCCTCGGGACACAATGAAGAGATTTTCGGCGACGGAATACACGAAGCCGTGAAATATTTTGGAAAATGCAGGGCATCGAATTCGAATTTGCCATCGACGAGGGCGGCGGGGTCATCAGCGCACCGATAGACGGGATAGACTGCAAGTGCGCGATGATAGCTGTTCACGAAAAGGGGCTACCACAGAATAAATGTCCGCGCCGTTCAGGGCGACTCCGAAGGGCTGACCCTCAGCGACAATCCCGTGACCCGAGTTTCAAAATTCATCGCTGAGGTTTCCGCGCTGAAGCTGACGATAAAAATGCCCGCTCAGGTGCGCGAGATGTTCACGTCGCTCCTGCCCTATATGAACTTCCCGCTGAGACTTATCTTCGCGAACCTATGGTGTTTCGAGCCGCTGCTGATAAAGCTCATGCCGAAGATAAACTCCCAGGCGGCAGCGATGCTCGGCACGACCTGCGTTTTCGGCAGCATCGAGTCAAAGAAGGGCAAGACCCCGCGCGACAACGAGTGCTCTGCGAGCGCGCTGATAAGATACATCGACGAAGAGGATCTTGTCGGCGACATGGAGAAGATAAGAGAGCTCGCGAAGAAATATGCGCTTGAAATAACCGAGCCCGCCGACGGGCACGAGTTCCACCGACCGGCTGATACAGGCAGCAGGGCATTCAAATATGTCTGCCGCTGCGCGAGAGACGTGTTCCCGCACGCCGCAGTTGCCCCGTTCGTCCTCGCCGCCGGAACCGACGCCCGCTGGATGAGCGACGTCTGCCCGTGTACGCTGCGCTTTGCGCCGATCGATATAAATATGCAGCAGTTCAACAGCGTCCACAGTGTTGACGAGAACATCGACCTCTCCGCCATCGGCGCGGCGATAGAGTTCTACAAAGAGGTTCTGAGGAACTACAAATAAATATATTTCCGTGCCGCAGAGCGTAAAATCGCCCGGCGGCACGGATTCTTTTTGTTTTGGCGGGTTTTCGCTCCCCACCATATATATTGTATGAATATTAATGCAAAGTACCTGAATTTGTGTATCTGCCGTGTGAGAATTGTATTTTGTAATTCAATTGATAAAATTAACGAAATTTCAGATAAAATTAGTTAAATATTACTAAAAAAGTTGACTTTTTCTGTCGAAACGAATGTATAATAGCTACGATATAAAACGGTTGGCTGCCGATCTCCATTACCGCTTATATGGCGCAGGTAATGAATATCCGCAGCCTCGAAACATCTAAAGGACCGGATAACCGGAAAAAATCGAGACCCTACGGAGATTTGTGAAATGAAAAGATTTTTAGCTTTAGCCATTGCAGTTCTTATGATCCTGTCATTTGCCGCCTGCGCTTCGGACAAGAGCGGCAGCGACGGCAGCGACACCACCGCGGCATCCGACATCAAGACGGATGCGGCAACGGACCCCTGCGGCGGATGACACCACCGCCGCGCCCGAGACGACCGAGCCTGCGACGAGCGGCACCGATGCCGTTTCCGCCGCGCCCTCAGTCAGAAGAGGCCCCACAAAAACAACCCCCGCTGCTGACACCACAAAGCCCGCATCGGGCGGCAACAGCGGCTCGACTACCGTCCCCTCCAAGCCGGACGACAGCAAGCCCTCAGCGGTTGAAACGAACCCCAAAAAGATAATCGTCTCTGCTGAAAAAGAATGGATATTCACCGAAAAGCCCACCGACTCCTGCCACGCTTCGACCGTTCTGCCTCTTGACAACGGTACAGTTGTTGCGGCATGGTTCGCAGGCTCGTCCGAGAGCGACGACGATGTCAAGATACTCACAAGCGTGCGCGGCACGGACGGAAAATGGGGCGATCCCATCAGAGTTTCCGCCGATCCGAATGTCGCCCACTGGAACCCCGTTCTCTTCCAGAACGACGACGGCACGATAACCCTCTATTTCAAGGTCGGCAAGGACACCGAATATTGGAAGACCTACTATTCCGTCTCGACCGACGGCAAGAACTGGGCAGCTCCCAGAGAGCTTGTCCCCGGCGACAACAGCGGCGGCAGAGGTCCCGTCAAGAACAAGCCCATCAGACTCAAGAACGGCACTATACTCGCTCCCGGCTCGACCGAGCTCGGCGGCAAATACAGATGCTTCGTTGACATATCGACCGACAACGGCAAGACCTGGAACAGAACTCCCGAAATTAATTCGACCTTCCTCGGCTTCTTCAAGACCCCGATGATCCAGCCCACGCTTTGGGAATCGAAGGACGGCTCGGTTCACATGTTCACAAGAACAAAGGTCGGCAAAATCTACAGAAGCGATTCCTATGACGGCGGCAAGACCTGGTGCAGCGCATATCCGACCAACCTGCCGAACAACAACAGCGGTATTGACCTCGACACCGACGACAGCGGAAGAATTTTCCTCGTCTATAACCCCGTCGGCATCCCCGGCATCAGAACGCCCCTCACCCTCGCCGTTTCGCTTGACGACGGCAAGACCTTCACGAAGATAAAGACCTTCGAGACCGGACTCGCGGAGTACTCTTATCCCGCAGTCGTTGTCAAGGGCGACACCATCCACATCACTTATACATATGAAAGAGACTATATCGCCTACTGGCAGATAAAGATCAAGTGATGTTTTCCTACGGCTTTTACGTGATTTTCAATCGCTCAAAACCTTCTTGAGCGTTGTGGAAACGCGGCATAATATAGGAAATTTTTAGGAGGAAGTAAAATGACCAAGAGAATTTTATCGGTTCTCGTCGCAATCAGCCTCATGTTTGCTCTCGCATCCATAGGCATGGCTAAAAGTTCGAGCGATGATATCATCGTCTCCGCAACAAAAGAAATGATCTTCGACAAGAAGATAACCGATTCCTGCCACGCTTCAACGGTTCTGCCCCTCGATGACGGCTCCGTTATCGCAGCATGGTTCGGCGGCTCTTCCGAGAAGAAGAGCGATGTTAAGATCTACACCTCAGTTCGTACCGAAGAGGATGGCTGGAGCGATCCCATCGTTGTTTCTGCGGCTGATGACATAGCTCACTGGAACCCCGTTCTGTTCCAGAAGGAAGACGGCACTGTCGTTCTTTACTTCAAGGTCGGCACCGACACCGATTACTGGAAGACCTATTACGCAACCTCGACCGACGGCAGAAGCTGGAGCACTCCCAGAGAGCTTGTCCCCGGCGACAACAGCGGCGGTAGAGGACCCGTCAAGAATAAGCCCATCAGACTTAAGGACGGCACCGTTCTTGCACCCGCTTCGACTGAGATCGACGGCGAGTGGAGAGCATTCGTTGACATTTCCACCGACGACGGCGCGACTTGGACAAAGACCGCTAATGTCGATTCCAAATACTGCACATGGTTCAAGGTTCCGATGATTCAGCCCACCCTCTGGCAGTCCGCTGACGGCTCTGTCCATATGTTCACAAGAACAAAGGTCGGCAAGATCTATCGCAGCGATTCCTATGATAACGGCAAGACCTGGTGCCGCGCTTATGCCACCAAGCTTCCCAACAACAACAGCGGTATCGACCTCGACACCGACGATCAGGGCAGAATCTTCCTGGCTTATAACAACATTGGTCTCCCCGGCATCCGTACTCCTCTTGTCCTCTCCGTTTCGACCGATGACGGCAAGACCTTCACAAAGATAAAGACCTTCGAAAAGGGTCTCGCTGAGTATTCTTATCCCTCAGTTGTCGTCAAGGGTGACACCATCCACATCACCTACACCTACGAGAGAGACTACATCGCATACTGGCAGATAAAGATCAAATAAGATTTTTTTACAATCGGCCTGAGGGTAATCAAGGCTGAGAATAAGGGAAACTGCAACCCATAAAAATATGCGCCCCGAAAGACAGTGCACAGTTCTTTCGGGGCGTGTATATTTTTTAATCTATTCCGTACTTCTCGTGGATGACATTTCCTATCTGTGGGAACGGGATGACCGGCGGCTGATTTTCAAGATGCTCGCCGATAAGCTTCTCCATCCAAACCATGCCGTACCAGCGGTGGAATTTATATCCGCATTTTGTGAAGCCGCCGACCATCCGGTAGCCGAGATGCGCGTGGAATTCCGCGCTGTTTTTCGTCAGATATTCGTCCTCAACTTCCGGATAGGCAATGCAGGCGTTCATGTTGAGAAAGCCCTGCTCGCGCAGCACGGCTTCGAGCGCGTCGTGCAGCTTTCTGCCGAGCCCGCCGCCGCGCGCATTCTGATCGAGATAGATCGATGTCTCAACCGCCCAATCATACGCCGGGCGCGAATGAAGCGGACCCGCATAGGCATAGCCGAGGATATCGCCCTCCCTTTCGAGCACGAGATACGGGTATCTCCTGAGCGTAGATTCGATTCTCCTGCGGAACTCCTCCTCGCTCGGCACATCGTATTCGTATGTTATCGAGGTGTTTTTGACATAGGGCGCGTATATTTTTAGCAGCGCCGGAGCGTCGTCGGGCGTTGCCGCGCGGATTTTTATTTCGTCGGCCATTTTATTTTGTCTCCCCTTTTTTCTGCGCTTCGAGCTTTTTCATTGCCTTGCCGAACTGAATTGTGAAGAGTATGGACGTGAATGTTATCGCGATAACATCAGCCACGGGCTCCGCCATATAAACGCCCATCGTCTTGTCTGCGACAAACGCCGGCATGATATAAATAAGCGGCAGGAGCAGCACGAACTTGCGAACGACCGCAACCGATATCGAGCACAGCGCGCTGCCTATCGATACGAAAGCCATCTGGCACGACATCTGTATGCCAAACAGGCAGAGCACGGCGCAGTAGATGCGCAGGGCGTGCGCGGTGAAATCAATGAGCGCGGCGTCGGAGCTGAACATCCTTGCAAAGCCCTGCGGGAACAGCTCGATAAGCCCCCAGAGCAGGAACGAATAGGTGAGGCACACGGCAAGAAGCAGCTTAAATGTCTTTTTGACGCGCTCGCTGTTTCCCGCGCCGTAGTTGTAGCTGAGGATAGGCTGAGAGCCCTGTGAGATGCCGTTGAGCGGCAGCATGGCGAACTGCATGACGCTCGTCAGTATCGTCATCGCACCGACGGCGATATCGCCGCCGTATTTGAGCAAAGACGAGTTGAAGCAGACCGAGATAACGCTCTCGCTCGACTGCATGATAAAAGTCGCGAGCCCGAGCGTAATGCACGGCAGGATAACTTTTAGGAGAAACGAAGAAATTCTTCGCCTTCAGGCGCAATATTGTCATTTTTGCCGAAGAGAAACGCCACGACCCAGACGCAGGAGATACACTGCGATATAATCGTCGCGAGCGCGGCGCCCCTGACTCCCATATGCAGCCCAAAGATAAATATCGGGTCGAGTACAATATTCGACACAGCGCCTATCATGACGGTCACCATGCCGATATTCGCGAAGCCCTGCGCCGTTATAAATGCGTTCATGCCGAGCGTCAGTTGGACAAAGACGGTGCCTATGGCGTAGATATTCATATAATCGACCGCGTATTCGATAGTGTTCTCGCTCGCGCCGAAGGCGAGGAGCAGGTCGCGGTCAAAGATAAGCAGCAGCGCAGTTAGAACGGCAGATATTATTATCTGCATGAAAAAGCAGCCGCCGAGTATTTTTTCCGCCGAGCCGTTGTCGCCCTTGCCCATGGATATCGACGCCCTGGGCGCGCCGCCCGCGCTGACGAACGCGGCGAACGCCGAGATTATCATAATTATCGGCAGGCACACGCCGACTCCTGTCAGCGCAAGGCTGCCGTCGCCGGGCATATGACCGATATATATGCGGTCAACTATATTATAGAGCATGTTGACTATCTGCGCTATGACCGTCGGCAGCGAGAGCTTGAAAAGCAGCTTGCCGACCGACTGAGTGCCGAGAAACGATTTATCTTTTTCCATTTAATTACCCCCATGCATGCAAAAAACGAACAGTCTAATTATATAACCGCTCCGCCGGTTGTCAAGGGGGACAGGTTAATATACAAAGCGCCGCCGAAAATGCTGCGGCTGTTTTTTGTTTTTAAGGCTCGGGGGTAATGCTTCAAAACAGTTGCAATGGCGGCGCGGAAGTTGTATAATTAATTGATTTTGATAAATTCGCGTCGAGGGGCGGCGCATTTTGCGGCGACAAAGCGCGTCAAGCGCAAAAAATATACTGTGAGGTTTTATAATGTTCAAAGTGGGATTCGATAACGACCTTTATATCCAGAAACAGTCCGAGCAGATAAGCAAACGCATCAAGGAGTTCGGCGGCAAGCTCTATCTTGAGTTCGGCGGCAAGCTCTTCGACGACTACCATGCCTCGCGCGTCCTGCCCGGCTTCAAGCCCGACAGCAAGCTGCAGATGCTCAAAAATATCGGCTCGGATGTTGAGATAGTCATTGTCATCAACGCGAGCGATATCCAAAATAACAAGATCCGCCGCGACCTCGGCATAACCTACGACAGCGACGTGCTGCGCCTCATCGACGCGTTCCGCGCGATCGGTCTTTTCGTCGGCAGCGTCGTTATCGCGCAGTATAAGGGTCAGCCCGCCGCGCTTGCATTCAAGAACAGGCTTGAAAATCTCGGCGTGCGCGTCTTTATCCACTATCCCATCGAGGGCTATCCTTATAATATCCCACACATCGTCAGCGAAGAGGGCTTCGGCAAGAATGAATATATCGAGACCGAGCGCCCGCTCGTTGTTATAACCGCGCCCGGCCCCGGAAGCGGAAAGATGGCGACCTGCCTCTCCCAGCTCTATCACGACAACCTGCGCGGCATCAAGGCGGGATACGCAAAGTTCGAGACGTTCCCCATATGGGAACCTGCCCCTGAAGCACCCCGTCAACCTTGCATATGAGGCGGCAACCGCCGACCTCAACGATGTCAACGTTATCGACCCCTACCACCTCGAAGCATATGGCAAGACCACCGTCAACTACAACAGAGACGTTGAAGTCTTCCCCGTGCTCAACGCTATATTTGAGAAAATCGAGGGCAAGAGCCCCTATAAATCGCCCACGGACATGGGTGTTAACATGGCGGGCTACTGCATCTCCGACGACGCCGCGACCCGCGACGCCTCTTTGAACGAGATAATCCGCCGCTACTTCAGCGCGCTGTGCGACCACAAAAAGGGTCTGACCGGCGACGCGGAGCTGACGAAGATAGAGAGCCTGATGAATCAGGCAGGAGTCACTGAGGAGTACCGCCGCTGCGTGCGTCCCGCGCTCGACAGAGCAAAAGAGACGGGCGCTCCCGCAGTTGCAATCGAGCTGCCCGACGGCAGACTGATAACCGGAAAGACTTCTTCTCTGCTCGGCGCGAGCTCGGCGGCACTGCTCAACGCAGTAAAGCTGTTAAGCGGTCAGCCCAAGGAGCAGCTGCTCATAGACCCCGGCGTTATCGAACCGATACAGTCGCTCAAGACGAATATCCTCGGCAACAACAACCCGCGCCTGCACACGGACGAAGTTCTCATCGCGCTGACCATGAGCGCGATACAGAGCGAGCCCGCAAAGAAAGCGTTCGACGCGCTCTCGCTCCTGCGCGGCTGCGAGGCACACTCCTCTGTCATCCTTTCACAGGTTGACGCGGATGTCTACCGCAAGCTCGGCATAAACCTGACCTGCGAGCCGCATTATCAAGTCAAGAAGCTCTATCACAAAGCGTAAATATAAATAATCAGCCTGCGGGGATATCCTCGCGGGCTGATTTTTTTGCAAGATGAGTCCTATAAATCACCCAGTGAAATGCCAAACCGCAAACTATGATAAAAGCCGCAACATACGCTAAAAGCATGAGTTGCGGCTCTTTTTGCTCTTTGGTCTGCGCCGGGTGTGGCTATCCTTTTCACGGGCTGTCACAGTCGGATGCAGAAAGCGTTTTCTTTGCCCCGAAGCCGTATGCAGATACCGCGAGTGGGCAAAAAACGCTTAAAAGAGCAAAAGTAAATATGGCAAAAGCCGCAAACTATGATAAAAGCCGCAACCTACGCTAAAAGCATAAGTTGCGGTTTTTTTTACTCTTTGGTCTGTGCCGGGTGTGGCAGTCCTTATTTTGCGGGGACGGTGTGCCAGATGTTCTTTGCATACTCGTTTACCGCTCTGTCGGCGGCGAATCTGCCGGAGCAGGCGGTGTTCATCAGCGACATCGAGTTCCAGCGCGTTCTGTCCGCCCAGAGCTCGTCTATTTTGTTCTGCGCCTGACGGTAGTCCGCGAAGTCCGCGAGAACCATGTAGGGGTCGTGATAGACAATAGTTCCGCTGATCTCCGGGAACTGCTTGCCGCAGAAGCCGCGGTTTATGAAATCGATGACATTGCGAAGCTCCGCATTGTTGTTGTAGAAATTCATCGGAACATAGCCCTTGCTCTTGAGTTCATTGACCTCGGGGGTGGTCATACCGAAGATAACTATATTCTCGTCGCCGACCGCGTCGTGAATCTCAACATTCGCGCCGTCGAGCGTGCCGAGAGTTATCGCGCCGTTCTTCATCAGCTTCATATTGCCCGTGCCGCTCGCCTCGGTTCCGGCGAGGGATATCTGCTCGCTGACATCGGCGGCGGGCATCATATATTCAGCCATGGAGACGTTGTAGTCCTCCATGTAGACGACCTTGAGCCTGCCCTTGACATCGGGGTCGTTGTTGATGAGATCCGCGAGGGCGCAGATGAAACTGATTATCTTCTTCGCCATGAAGTAGCCGCTCGCCGCTTTTGCGCCGAAGATATAGGTGTGGGGCGTGAAATCGCCCGAGGGATTCGCCTTTATCGCGAGATATTTCGCGAGGATGTTGAGCGCGTTGAGGTGCTGGCGCTTATACTCGTGCAGGCGCTTGACCTGAACGTCAAAGATGGAGTTCGGGTCGAGCTCGATGCCGGTCTTCGCCTTGACGCGCTTTGCGAAGTCCGCTTTGTTCGCGGTCTTTATCTTCTCTATCTCCGCGAGCACGGCGGGGTTATCTTTATATTTTGCAAGCTCCGAGAGGCACTCGGCGTTATATACGAACTCGCCGCCGATAAGGTCGCTGAGCATCGAAGTCAGGCGCGGGTTTGCCTGGCAGAGCCAGCGGCGGTGGGCGATGCCGTTTGTGACATTGCAGAACTTGTCGGGCGTGAGGGTATAGAAGTCGTGGAACACGCTGTCCTTGAGTATCTCGCTGTGGAGGGCGGAGACGCCGTTGACGCTGTGGCAGCAGGCGACGCAGAGGTTCGCCATACGCACTACGCCGTTCGAGATTATAGCCATTCTCTCGACCTTATTAGCGTCGTGGGTCTGCTCCCAGACGCTGCTGCGGAAGCGGTTGTCTATCTCCTTGACTATCTGATAGATTCTCGGAAGCAGGCGGCGGAAGAGATCCTCGCTCCAGCATTCGAGAGCCTCGCTCATGACGGTATGGTTCGTGTAGGCGAAAACCTTTGTCACAACATCCCATGCGTCATCCCAGCTGTAGCCGCACTCGTCAAGCAGCAGGCGCATAAGCTCGGGAATAGCGAGAGTCGGGTGGGTGTCGTTGATATGGATAGCCATCTTGTCGCAGAGATTGTCGAGCGAGCCGTACTTGCGCAGGTGGCGGTTGATGATATCCTGAACGGACGCGGAGACGAGGAAATACTGCTGGCGCAGACGCAGGCTCTTTCCCTCGGGATGATTGTCCGCGGGATAGAGCACCTTGCTTATGACCTCTGCCATGGCGTTTTGCTCCATGGCGCGCAGGTAATCGCCCTGATTGAAGGAGTTCATGTCTATCTCGGAGCTCTTTGCGCTCCAGAGACGCAGGACGCTGACGCCCTTGCCGTCCTTGCCGGCGACCATCATATCGTAGGGAACGGCGTGAACCTTCTTCGCGTTCTCTATATCGACGCTGTGATAGCCGTCCTCCCAGCGGTCAACGACATTGCCCTCGAAGCTGACGTCAACGCTCTTTTCCTCGCGCGCAACGAGCCATACCTCGCCGCCGGGGAGCCAGAAATCGGGCATCTCGGTCTGCCAGCCGTCAACGAGCTTCTGCTTGAAGATACCGTATTCGTAGAGAATGGAGTAGCCCATGCCGAGATAGCCGTCGGTTGCCAAAGCGTCGAGATAGCACGCCGCGAGACGGCCGAGACCGCCGTTGCCGAGACCCGCGTCCGGCTCGCAGTCATAGAGCTTGTCGAGCTTTATGCCGAAGTCTTTGAGTGCCTCCTCCATGACGGGGATGAGATTGAGGTTATAGAGCGTGTTCTTGAGCGAGCGTCCCATGAGGAACTCCATGCACATATAGTACACGCGCTTCGAGCCGCTCTCTTCGCAGCGCTGTTCAAACTCATGTCTGCCCTGTCTGAGCATATCGCGGGTTATCATCGCGATAGCCTTGTAAAACTGCTCGTAGTTGGCCTCCTCGGGAGTTACGCCGAAAAAGTGCGAGAGCTTTGCGGTGATCTGCTCCTCGGCGGCCTTCTTTGTCAGTGAATAATCCATTGTATCAAACCTTTCGTTTGCTTGTGCAGCATATACTGCCGGATATATAAAAATATACCAAATGTTATTTTATACCGAAAATGTAAATAATACAACCGAATACTCGCAATTACCGCTCGAACGCCCTCAGAAAAAACGAACTCCCCGGCGAGAATTTTCAACAAAAATGCCTAAAAATGTCAGAGACGATTGAAAAAGCGGTTATTGTTTACAGTTTGTTCACATTTATGTATACTTGATGCAACACGGCGCAATTATTCTATATGTGTACCCAAGAGGTACCGAAGAGACAACTACCTATCTGGTTTTAATAATTGTCAACTTCTTTTTCATTTTTATTTTCTCTTTCCCCAAAGCTAAAGCCGAATGCTGCACACATTCGGCTTTAACTTTTTTTCGGGGAACTTTTTTATTTTTACAGGTCGTCTACATCCTGCACGGGCTGCGAGCCGTCGATCGGAGTGCCCGAATAACTGCCGAGAACATCGGTCGGGATAACTCCCTCTTTGTTCATCGGGTCGTTGTACTGCGGAATTTCGATTATCTTTTTCTTCTGCTTTTTCGGCTTGTCCACAAAAAAATTCTCCTTTCTTTGCGTTTGCGTTTTTAGCTTTCCGCGCGGGCGCGCCGATATTCCGCGAAGAAGAAAGTTGAATTTGCTCGTTATTTTTGATAGAATCATCTTGTCCGAAAGACGGAGGTGCAAAAAATGAAAAATTTCAAAAAATATATCGCCGCTTTGCTGATTTTTATTCTCGCGCTGAGCCTTTGCTCCTGCTCGCTGATTGATCGTCTCAAGCCCGCTCCCGCGCCGGAGACGGTCAGGCTGACCTTTCCCGAGGGTACGACTGTCATTCAGGCGGCGCAGAAGCTCGAAGAGGGCGGCGTATGCACAAAGGACGAGTTTATCTCGGCGGTCAACAACACCGAACGGGACAACAAATTCGTTAAAGCTATAAACAATCCGCAGGATCGCCCGTTCCTGCTCGAGGGCTATATCTATCCCGACACATATGATTTCTATGTCGGCGAGGGCGCGGAAAAGGCGCTCGGACGCTTTCTCGCAAACACTGAATCGAAGCTCACAGACGATATGTATGCTAAAGCTCAAAAAATCGGCATGTCCATGGACGAGATAATCACGCTCGCTTCGATAATCCAGCAGGAGGCGTCGGTGCCGTCGGTCATGGCGAATGTCTCCTCCGTGCTCCACAACAGGCTCAATTCATCGAGCTATCCGCGCCTGCAGTGCGACGCGACGGTTTTCTATTTAAAGCGCAGCGTCAAGCCATATATAAGCGAGGATCAGGCAGACAAGTACGATGAGTTCTACAACACCTACGACCGCAAGGGGCTCCCGGCAGGTCCGATAACGAACCCCGGAATCGAGGCGATAAACGCCGCGCTGAACCCGGCGGACACGGACTACTATTTCTTCGTCACCGACAACGACGGCAACTACTATTTTGCAAAGACCTATCAGGAGCATCTGAAAAACTGCAAAGCAGCGGGGGTCGCGCAGTAAAAATTTTGCAAATATTGCTTTTCGTATCATTGAATTTTTCAGCCGCGCATAGTATAATTGGATTTTAGGCAAATCAAATATACTTCATCACAGGGGTATAAAGAGGTATTATGAACGGTCTTATTGCATCGGCAAAGAAAATAGAAGAATACGGCGCGCTGCTCGACTGCGTCAAAAACACCCGTCTGCCCATAGGCATGACGGGTCTTTCCCATATACACAAGGCGCATTTCGCCGCCGCGCTGAACGCGGACTGCGGCAGACCCGTGCTTGTGATAACGGCGGACGAGGCGCAGGCTTCGCGCCTTGCGCTCGACATGAAAACGCTCGGCTGCCGCGCTCTGCTCTATCCCGCGAGGGATTTTGCGTTCCGCTCGACGGAGAGCCAGTCGCGCGAATATGAGCACAGGCGGCTCGGCGTGCTCGACAAGATGCTTCGCGGCGAAGCGCAGGCGGTAATCTGCTCCGCAGAGGCGGCGTCGCAGCTGACTCTGCCGCCCGAAGAGCTTAAAAACCGCACGATTGAACTCGCCGTCGGCGACGAGATGCCGCTCGAGGATATAGTAAAAGCGCTGCTTCGCGCCGGCTACTCCCGCTCGGCGCAGGTCGACGGAGTCGGTCAGTATGCAGTGCGCGGCGGAGTGCTCGACTTCTTCACGCCCGGCGAGGAATATCCCTGCCGCCTCGAGCTGTGGGGCGACGAAATAGACAGCATGGCGTAGTTTTGATATAGAAACTCAGCGCCGCACGGACAACATTGAAAAGATAAAAATAACCCCGTCAAACGAGA
>ENA-OQET01000273-OQET01000273.1-human-gut-metagenome-genome-assembly--contig:-NODE-273-length-28599-cov-4.041585_pt1 | contig 28599 bp, 29 predicted proteins | sample MGYA00242800_ERZ504645 | MGnify/ENA primary metagenome ERZ504645 (study PRJEB26092, sample SAMD00036308) | human gut metagenome | host: Homo sapiens | study: EMG produced TPA metagenomics assembly of... | reverse complement strand
AGCCTGCCCGCGAGGACAGAGAGATTTAATTTATCCCTGTGATGCGCCTGCAGAGCCGCCGACTGCATATCAGAAAAGAGCGAATCGAGAGTCTGCCGCTGAGAGATTATCTGCTGCATCGGTCCGTATGCCGAAAGTTCCGCGGAGATGCGTTTTATTTCATTACAGCCGAAGCGAATATGTGAATCCAGCGCAGAGGCGCAGCGCCTGCCGAGCTGATTGATATATGCGTGCTGTTCCGCCCTGTCGCTGACGGCAAGTTCCGCCGCTGCGGACGGGGTCGGCGCGCGGAGATCCGCCGCGAAATCGCAGATAGTGAAATCCGTCTCGTGACCGACTGCAGAGATAACAGGGATATCGCTCGCCGCAACTGCGCGAGCCACTTTTTCTTCGTTAAAAGCCCAGAGCTCTTCGACCGAGCCGCCGCCGCGACCGACTATGAGCACATCGGCATAATGCCCTGCGTTGAACCGCCTTATGGCATCGGATATCTGACCCGCCGCAGACGCACCCTGCACCTGCACGGGACAGAGGATTATCTGCGTTGATGGGCTGCGGCGCGTTATGACATTTATAATGTCCCTGACCGCAGCGCCCGTCGGCGAAGTGACGACGCCGACACACTTTGGGAAGCGCGGTATCGGGCGTTTGCGCTCCTGTGCAAAAAGTCCCTCTGCTTCAAGCTTTTTCTTGAGCTGTTCAAAGGCAATACTCAGAGCGCCCGCTCCGTCGGGCTGCATATCTTCAATATAGAGCTGATACTGACCGTCGCGCTCAAAGACGCTGACATGACCCCTGGCGATAACCTTCATGCCGTTTTCGGGCATGAAGCCGAGGCGTTCGTTATCGGACTTGAACATGACTGCGCGCACTGCCGCTTTCTCGTCCTTGAGGGTCATGTAGAAATGCCCGGTGCGGTAATGATTCGTAAAATTCGATATCTCCCCGCTGACGAACACCGTTCGCAGGTTATAGTCCGAATCCATAACGGATTTTATATATCTGTTAAGTTGACTTACTGTTACGCTGACGGTTTCAAGCATTTTTCTGCTCCCTGAGATAAGTCAGATACGCCGTTCCGGCGGCATTATCCGCCGAGAATGCAGGCTCGGCAAAGTATGCGCCGAACTCCTTTGTAAATCTTTGGCGTATTATTGAATTGGACATCACGCCGCCCGCAAAGACAAGCGGTAGGTTGCCGTATTTTCCGAGTATATTCTTCGTCATTTTTTTCGAGAGCCGCCGCCACGGAATCAAGGCAATAGAGCGCGATATCGCACTGCTCCTCGCCGTTTTTTATCATATCGAGGCACTTGTTTTCAATGCCCGAAAGGCAGCAGTCTGTGCCCTTGACGCAGGGTTTCGGCTTGAATACTTTTTGGCTTTTGAGCGCCAATTTTTCGAGTTCTGCGCCCGCAGGGAACTTGATCCCCATAGCAACGCCGACCCTGTCAACAGCCTGTCCCGCGTTGAGATCGAGAGTTCTGCCGATGATATCAATATTGAGAAGCTTCTCTTCATCGGGGCGCACCAAGAGCGCCTCGGTCGTTCCGCCGGAGACATGGAACGCGATAAACTCGCGGTCAAAAAGTTCAATATGCCCGCTCGAATAGACAGCCGCCGCGACATGACCCGCCTGATGCGAGAATTCATAAAGCGGCACGCCCAGGGCAGATGAGAGGCACTTCGCGGTATTGAGTCCGACGGTAAAGCACGGCATATACGAGCCCTCTGCATCACGCGGAGCATATGACGCGCCGATAAAATCGGGCTTGCCGCACTCGTCGATAACAGCAGAAACGACCTGCCAGAGCTGCTGTGTATGATGAAACACGGCGTCGCTCTGACGCAGTCCGCGCTCGCCGCTCTTGACGGGCAGAAGCATCTTCTTTTGAAAAACACATCCGCTCACATCATCAAAGGCTGCGGCGGATGTAGTATAGTTGCTTGTATCTATGCCAAGATAAACAGCCATGGCTTATTCCCCTTCCGGGGCGTCGGAGCTGCTTCTGTCGGCAAGCTTTTCTTCGCGCGCCACAGAGCCGAGAACACCGTTGACGAACGACGCATCCTCTGCCGTAGCGTATTTTTTGCACAGCTCGACAGCCTCGTTTATTGAGGTGCCGACCGGGACTTCCGGTATGTACATAAGCTCGCAGATGCTCAGTCTCATAGCGGACAGAGCGACGCGGGATATTCTGTGCTTCTTCCAGTTCTTTGAATATTTTTCGATGATATCGTCGATTGAAAACAGCTTGTCCCACGCAGTCTGGGCGAGCATGGACGCGAACTCGTCCGGCTCTATAAGCTCGTTTTCAAGGCTGAGAGATATAATATCGTCCATATCCGTCTCGGGATTGAAGGACTTTTCAAACAGCAGGGCAAACGCCTGCTCTCTCGACTGGCTTCTTGTCATAAACTTTCCTGTACTCCCCTCAGAATTCCGCTCTCGGGCGGTAAACATTGCTCGGCATAAAAACCGAATCGAGCCCTCCCGCAAGAGAGGGCTTGAAAAATTTACTTTTCGCTTTCGGGCTTGATATCCATACCGGCTATCGAGACGTTGACCTTCGAGACCATCTTTCCGGTCATGCTCTGGACGGCATTCTTGACATTCTTCTGAATATCCGCCGCGACCTTCGGAATCTTGGTTCCGGGCGCGATATTGACATGGATATATATCTTGACATCGTTATCCGACGACAAGACGCGCACGGACTTCGCCGCGCCCTCTCCGAGCTTGAAGATCGAATGTACGTCGGGAGTCCTGGCGGCAAAGCTGCTCACGCCTTCAACGTCCTTGGCGGCATTGAGAGCTATCGATGCAATGACATCCTCGGATATTACGAGGTTGCCGATATTGTCAACAGTTTTGTTTTCTTCCACAGGGCATTCCTCCTTCTGCCCTATATTATAACACAAACTTGAAAATTCTCAACTACTTAATTCAACAATTGTTATGTTTTCGGCTGAAAAACCGGTCTGTTTGAGAACTATCTCCTTTATCTGGAGGATAACCGTGTCGTTGAGAGCGCCTTTTGCGACGATTACTTCAGCGGAGTTGTTGTTGATTATCACGACGCAGTCGCCGCCGGTTTTCGCTTTTATCAGCGCTTCGATATCACCCTCGAGCTTTATCGCGTTTGACAGAGCCTTGAGCGCCTCGGTCGCCTCCTTGACCGCGGAGGCATCGGACGAGCTGTCTTTTATAACTTTGTTGAGGGTCTCCGACGCTTCGTCATGGGCGGAACTTCTTCTGAGCTTGGCGGAGGCGAAATAATCGCTGCTCTTGCCTGTTGCCACCGCGCTCTCCGAGACTCCCGACGAATTGACAAGCTGCGCATCGCCGAGATTCCCGCCCGTGTTATCAACCGCCTCGACCGACGGCTTCGCGTTTGCGCTCTTCACCGACGGGCGGTTATAATACCAGTTTATAAACACTGCCGAGCCGAGGGCGAGAACGAGTGCCGCGGCGATTATCTGCCTTTTCCTGACGACCATAAATATCAATCCTTTCGGGTTTCTTTTATTTGAACGGCGCTGTTACGCCGACATTTTCGTGATATATACGCGCGACGCGCTGATATCGAGAACGGCGGTTATCGCCTGGGTTATCTCCTGGCGCACGGCATCCGAGCCGCCGCCCTCGCAAACGACCGCAACGCCGCGGATCTTCGGCTGAATGAGTTTTATTATCATTCCGCCCTCGTTCCCGTCGGTCTCTATAAGAACATACTCCTTTTCATCCGAGAAGTTTTCTTTTTCGAGAGCCGTGCCGCCGGAGGTGTCGCTTTTTATCTTTTCGTTTTTTGCATAGACCTGCTCGGCGCCGCTCTCGAGAGTCACCATGACGCGGGTCTTGCCCGCTCCGTCTATCGAAGAGACTATCTCTGTCAGGCGTTTTTCTATGTCTTCGGCGTATGTCTCCTGGCTCTGCGCCGCAGTGACGCTCTCTTTTTTCTCCGTCTTCTTTTCGCCCGACGGAATAAATTCGGAGATAATGAGCAGCACTACACCGAGCACACCGACCGCGCAGAGCACGGCAAGCTTCTTGTCGGAAGTGAATACGGACTTCAATTTTTCAAAAAAGTGTTTGATATCCATCAGCTTGTGCTCCCGGTTCTTATATCTATCACTGCGTCCCCCAACAGGTTCTGTAGTTTCTCGACTGCCGCTTCTTTCAGCACTGCCCCGCTCGGCAATATGATATTCGCCTTTTTAATAAATATGCCGCCCTGCTCATCAATATCCGTCAAAAGGTCTATTTCGCAGTCGGGGTAGCCGCAGGACGCGAGTATCTCCTGCACGCCGTCCTGCATCTGCTGGGCATATGCGGCGGTCAGGCGGTAGTTCACCTCGTTGTTTAATTCGCTCGGTATCAGAGCTTCTGTATCTGGCGAGGATGCGGAAAAAATTTGTTTTCATCAAGGCGCTCGCAAGCGGAAAAAACGAGCGCGCATATGACCGCCAGCGCAGTGACGCATCGCATTATTTTCTGCATATTTCCCTTTGGCATGAGCGCATATATGACTGACGAGAATATCGCCGCAGTGCACACGCCAAGCGCCCATTTTTTCAGATCTTCCATGCTACGCACCCGCTTTCACGGAGATGACTATCCCCGTTGAGATAATAAAGAGAGTCGCCGTAAAAATCACCGCCGCGTTTATCACGGTCAGCGCGGACGAGAGAGTGTCAAGCACCTCGCCCGTTGTGTCGTCCCCCATGGACGAAGAGAGCACGCCGAGGAGCTTCAACAAAATAATTCTCGCCGTCAGCTGAAGAACGACGGGCAGGTCTATCATCACAACGGCAATAACGCCGAACACACCGACCGTGCTTTTGAGCAAAGATACGCTGCCGATTATTGACGAATAAGCGTCGCTGAGCGCACCGCCGACTATCGGCACGGCGGAGCTGAGCGCAAGCTTTATGCCTTTTGAAGCTAAAGTGTCCGTGCTACCGGCGAGCAGGCTTTTGAGCCCAAGAACAGCCGAAAACGCCGCCGCAACAAATGACAGAACGCCTATAGTCAGCTTTTTATCATATCCGCGAGCTTCGTGAGCTTCAATTCCGGACTCAGCGACGCGGACATACCGAAGGCTGAAAATGCGCCGCACAGGGGCATTATTATATTCCCTGCCGTCTGCGCCGCCGCCTGAGCCGCAGCCATGGCAAACGATCCGTAAGTCAGGGCGAGCGTGGGATTCCCCGCGGCGGTTATTATACCGGCAAGCACAGGAATAAGCGCGAGCATAAAATCAGAAGTTGTCTCAACGGCGCTCATCCCCTGCGAGATAACTCCGGCGGACGAGGCAAAGACGGTTATCGCGACGGCGCAGCCTATGACTATATTCAGCGGCTCGGAAAAGTTTTCGGCGGCGGCAGTGCCTTTGATAAGACCGACGAGAACAACAACGCCTGCGATTATAACCATGTCTTTTATCGGCTTTTTGAAGCTCCCGCGCGCGATATCGGCGAACATGGAGATAATTTTTTTAGGTGATGGTGAGAGCATCGACTGCCAATTTGATATATCTATCCCCGCCGAGTCAATAGTGTCTTTCACATCATCGGGCAGAGAATCGTCGAGGCTGTCCGCTCCGCTCGACTCATAAAAAGACGAATAATTGTCCGTCGTCTCCTCTTCAAGCGCGAAGCACACGGCGGTATTGAGTGCGAACAGCATCATCAGAGCCGCAATCACTTTCAAGCATCTCATAGACGTCCCTCAGATATTTATCAGTTCTTTTGCGAGCGCGACCGCCGACTTTATCAGCGGCAGGGCGAGCGCGATTATCGCCGCCTTTGCCGCAAGCTCGGACACGCCCGCCACGGCGGAATTGCCGTTGTCGCGGCAGATATCGCCCGCGATCTGCGCCGCGACGGCAACGCCGAGTGCCTTTATCAGCACGGATATGCACTCGCCGCCTGTCTCCGACATCCCGGAGAAAAAATCAAGCTGCGAGATTATATTCTGCAAAATGCGCACTGCGGACGCAGCTATCACCGCGACTGCCGCTATCTGCACTATCGGGGCATACTCCGGGCGATACTGCTTTATCACAGCGCACAGCACGCACACCGACACCGCGAGCGCGGCTGTTTTTATTATCTCCGCCATATCAGCCACCGAGCATACCGTTGACGGCATCGAGCAGCTGCGAAAGATACGGCAGCAGCATGATAAGCACTGCGGCTATGCCCGCCAGAACGGTTATCAGCGCATAATCATCCCGACCCGCTCTTGACAACACCTGACTGAGCACCGCCACGATTATGCCGACCATTGCTATTTTTATAACTATTCCCGCTTCCATAGACGATGCACGGCAAACGCCGTTCCTTTCCTGAATTTATCAGACAGCCGCTATCACAATGACTGCGCCCGCGAGCGCGCCGAGAGGCGGCAGAACTTTTGCATATTTCTTTTTCTTCTCCCGCGCCTCCGATAGTCTCAGTTCAAAATCGGCGCAGAACATATCGCAGTTTGCTATCTGCCCCTCGAGCGCGGTAGTGCCGAGCGAGCGGCCGAAAGAGACAAGCCGCGAGATATCGGACGAGGTCAAGCCGACTGTGTTTTTCCGCGCGGAGAGCGAATCGCTCCACGCCTGCGGAAACGGCTCGGAATCGCAGAGCTTTATGCACTCCGGGATAAACATGAGTTCTTTCAAATCCGGGGTCGAACCGAGTATCCCGAGCACATCGCCGACCGGGCAGCAGCAGCATTCAAGCTGAGTCCGCACAACGCGCAGCATAATGCATATCTTTTCAAGCAGGCTCACGCGCAGGCTCAGCATACGCGCCGCATATCCGCCCGCGAGCAGCAGCGCCGACGCCGTCAGGACGGCTCCGATCATTCGCATAAAAATGCTCCTTCAGATCATATATTCCAGCCGTCTCACCCGGGAATTCGCCGAGCATGACGAGCTTCGAGAACACACCGGACGCAAGCAACTCCGCCGCGGTGGGACGGCTACGCAGGTCTTCATCTTTGCCGACATGGACACTGACGAGAAAATTCACGCCAGAGTTCATACCCTCCAAGATGCGCTTCGTTTCGGAGAGATTGCCTATCTCGTCGCAGATGATTATCTGAGGCGAGAGAGTTCTGAGCGCTGTCAAAATACCGACATCTTTCGGATAGCCTGTCAGAACGTCGGAGAAGCCGACATCGCACTGCGGGCATCCGCCGTTCGAAGCGGCTATCTCCCCGCGCTCGTCAACTATCGCCACACGATAATATCTGCCGCCTGAGACGCCCGACAGCCTGCGTGCGAGGTCGCGCAGGAGCGTTGTTTTGCCCGAGAGCGGAGGCCCCGCGATAATCGCAGACACGATGCCATGAGAAAAGACGGACGGATATATTTCATCCGATGAGCCCGGGACTTCATGGGCGATACGCAGATTCACGGACGAGATATCGCGAAAGGACTTCACCGCTCCGTTCTCCGCCACAACTGCCGTTCCGCAAACTCCGGCTCTGTGTCCGTGGGCAAGGCTTATAAACCCGCTCGCCGCAGCGGCGGAATTAGAATGTACGGAATAGCCGCACATGCGCGAAAAGCTCGCCTGAAGCTCCGCAGGGGTTGCCGCAAGCGCACCCGGCGAATAGACCGAGCCGGTTCTGCCGCTTTTATAAACAAACAGCGAGCCTGCGCGCGTGACTATAACAACAGGTCTCGCGGCGCGCAGTCGAATTTCATACGCGCTCTCTTTGACGCGGCTGTCGACCCCGAGCAGAGCGGTGCGAAGCCGATCATCGAGAAAGTCCACCGCGCTGTCAAATGAATCCGCCGCCCGCATGATATCGCCTCCGTTTCTCTAAATAATATGAAGCCTTGTCCCCGGGTAGAACAAAAAAGCACCCTGCAAAAAATGCAGAGTGCTGATATTGATTTGTTTATCTGACTTCGAGTATGTTGCTCGCGCCCGTGAATAGGTTGAAATACAACAGTTTTTCTTCGCCGTTTTCGATAAATTTTATCTCATAGTTTCCGTCCGCGCGGGCACCGACGCATTTGACATCGAGAATCTTTGCATCGGATTCTCTGAAAGTCTCTTTGAGCACTTCGAGCTCCGCTTCGCTGTATTCCCCGGCATCGTCTGATACGAAGAGCACGCGCCCGAAGAGGTTGTTTATCTTCGCGAGCAACAGTTTCTGCTCCCATGTAAAAGTCAGATTATGGTCGCGCAGGAAGAAAACATCGGGATCATTTAAGAACGCTCTGCCGTTGAGGTGGCGGCGGAACATGCTGTTGTTTATGGCATTCTGCGCACTGGGCAGCTCGTTGTTTATCGACATGGAGTTGTAGAACTTGCCGCCGTAAGATAAATCGACATCGCAGCTTATCCTGCACGCATCGACAACACCGAATGCGGGGCCGAGCGGCACTCCGCAGCCGAGGATGATTTTATCCCCGGCGCACTCGCGCAGGAAGTCCATCGCCTCGCACATGATGGTTCCGCGGGTCTTATTATCGCGCGGAGTCCTGCACTGACTGTAGAGAAAGTCGAGCTTCACCATATCATAGCCCCAGTCGTCCAATACGGTGTCAAAGACATTTTTCAGATGCTCGCGCACCTCGGGGTTATAGATATCGAGCGTATACGCGCCGCCCCACGCGACACAGCCGAGCTGTGGCTTGCCGTCGGGATTGCGGATGAGCCAATCGGGATGCTCTTTCAATATTCGTGATTTGCCGCGCTGGACATTGAACGGCGCAAGCCATATTCCCGCGAGATAGCCCTCCCTGTGGACAGCGTCGGCTATTGTTTTCATACCATTGGGGAAGTCCTTGCCGTTATAGTCGAGCCAGTCGCCGACAAAAGGCTCATAACCGTCGTCGATCTGGAATATATTGACGCTCTCGCGCGCCCTTGAAAGTCCTTTTAAATCACGCAGGATTATATTTTCATCTATTTTCTGGAAGTAGTTGTACCACGATGTATAGCCCGTAAGCCTGTTGATGTGTTTCTTTGCAGGTAGACTCATAGCAGCAAAATACTTATCAAACACCTCGTCGTAGCCGCCGACAAAGCGGACGATATCAAACATCTCATACGGTTCGCTTATAGTCAGCCCCTCGACATCCTTTTCGACGGAGAAAATATGCTTCTCCATATCCGAATAGAAAACGGTGTAGCCGTTTCTCTCGCTAAGCGAGCCGAAGAGCTCAAACTCATCGCCGCGGCGGAGATAGGTATATGTAAAGCTATGGAAAAAGCCCGGGCGCGGCTCATAGCGGGTGAACGCATAGTCGCCGGAGGTTATCGCCATATCTTTCGTATATTTTGTGACACCAGCGAGCGGAGTCGTTCCGCGATAGATATCCTCGGCGGACATCTCGCCGGATGTTGTCCACGACTGATAGCCGTTGACAAAGAATTTTTCGTTCTTTTCATACTCGTGCCAGAATTCGAGCGACGCCGAAATGAGCGTTATCGGGCGCGAGGGAATGAGAGTCAGCTTCACTCCGCTCTCATCGTTAACGGTAATGACCGAGAAGTGCGGTCCAGAATAGCCGACGGTCTCATAGACTGCGCCGGCGAGAGAATATTTGAGTCTGAATACGGGCTTGTTCATCCTGTTTCCTCCCTACGATTTTCTCTTCAGGCTCCAGTTTATCATTTTGAGACGAAAAAAACAATAGGAATTTAGTGCCGCATCTATCGATTGAAAAAAATTATAGACATAAAAAAACAGCGCCGCACTCAAAACTGTGCGGTGCCGATATATTGGAACCCTTTCGGGCTTGTTTTAGTTCCTGCGGCTGAGAAGCCGCCGCTTAAGTTATATTGTAGCTTTGCTTGCTACAGAACTAAGTGCGAGAAGCATCATAAGCTTGTGGAAGCTGAACTTCTTCTCCTTCTCAAATCTCACCAAAACAGGTCCTGTTCCATCTTGTAGTACTGCTTCATCATCATATCTGTCAGTCCTTTCATTTGGTATGCTTTCATTATACTCAGTTTCCGCTATTTGTCAAGTAATTTTGCACAAACAAGTGCGCTCTCATTTGTGCAATTTCACTAAAGAAACAGACTTTTATAAACCTACCAGTTTGAATAATTGCTTTTAACCGCATTAAAATCTTATGTGCATATTGCACAATCAGAGCGTTCCTGATTGTGTATTATGACGAAGTAAAAGCAGATTTTTTGGAATATCCTACAAAACAAGCGTCAAAAGTTTGTTAGAAATGACAACAAAAATATTTAAAAAGAGCCTCCGGCACATGTCGGAAGCTCTCGTTTTGTGTTATTCTGATGAAAAGAATCAGATTTTGCCCGCCTTTTCAAGCTCTTTGTAGTTTCTTCTAATCTTGAGAGTCGTGGTCTTCGGGAACTCTTCGGAGCGGAACTCGAGCTTGTCGATGTTCTTCCATCTGGGCATGTCGCGGTTGAACTGGTTGACAGCGTCCTTGATGAGCTGATCCGCTTCCTTGCCGTAGTCCTCGTAGTAGGGATAAACCTCTGCGACGATCTTGTTGCCCTCCTGGCTGACGAGAATCTCATGGATCGCGTGGCAGCGCTGAGAAAGCTTGTCCTCAAGTTCCTCGGGAGAGACGTTCTTACCGTTGTTGGTAATGATAAGATTCTTCTTGCGGCCGACGAAGAAGAGGAAGCCGTCCTCATCGATTCTGCCGTAGTCGCCGGTCTTGAACCAGCCGTTGTCGAATGCCGCAGCGGTTGCCTCGGGATCCTTGTAATAGCCTCTCATGACATTGGAGCCGCGGACATATATCTCGCCGACGCCGTCCTCATCGGGATCGTTTATCTTTATCTCGTTGCACGGAAGCGGTCTGCCGACGCTGCCGGACTTATGATTTTCCATGGTGTTGGTGGTAACTGCGGGCGAGCACTCGGTTATGCCGTAACCGTTGAGAACCTGTATACCGAGGTCATAGAGACCCTGCTCATACTCGGGGTCAAGCGCAGCACCGCCGACAATGATATACTTCAGATTTCCGCCGAGCTGCTCATGAACCTGAGCGAACAACTTGCGGCGGACGTCGATGCCGAACTTGAGAAGGAAGCGGCTTATCTTGATGCCCTTCTTGAGGACTTCCTCTCTGCCGGTCTTTCTCGCGGTCTTCCAGACGCGCTTATAGATAGTCTCGACAACCAGCGGAACGCCGGAGAAGTTCTGAGGATGATGGGTCTGGAAATCCTTAACGAGGTTCTTTATATCTACGCAGATATAGCCGTAGGTGATGATGATAAACGCGGCGAAGATAGTCGCAACCCACGAGAAGGTGTGGTTAAGCGGCAGGAAGCCGACGGAGTTTCCGCCCTGGAAGCACATGCAGGAGGAGGTGACAACAGAAGCGAGGTTGCCGTGAGTGAGCATAACGCCCTTGCTCTTGCCGGTGGTGCCGGAGGTGAAAACGATGGTTGCGAGGTCATCGGGAGATACGACGACATCCTTATACTCGGTGTAGCCGTCCGCAAGGAGCTTCTCGCCCTCATCGATGTACTTCTGGAAATCGGGGATATAGAGATATGTATCCATGGGAGCACCTATCTCTTTTATCTTCTCGACTGTCGGAGCATAGTACTCGGAATAGAAGATAGCCTTGCACTCGCCCTCGTTGAGCTGAACGGCAAGATCCTCTGCAGGAAGCTTGGGGTCAAGCGGAACGCTGACTATCTTTCCGAGAAGGTTCGCAAAAAAACGAGATTATCCACTCATAGGAGTTCTCGCCGATAATGGCGACATTGCAGTCCTTGACGCCGTGGGCAAACATATATGTGCCAAGGCAGTTGATATCGTGCCAAACGTCGTTAAATGTTTTCGTGATGAACGGATTGTCCTTTGTGCCGTTCACGTTGTCATACATAAAGAGGGGCTGATCCTTTCCCTCGCCAACGCCGTGGATGACAAGCTCTTTTATCGTCTTGACATCGGGCACATCATAGTATACGTCCTTGTACTTCTTTTTCATTTTGTGATTCCTTCCCTCATATTTTATTTTCTCTGGCCTTGAACTCCGTACCCCTTACAGAGTTCTCTCAAAACATAATTTTATATGATTGCAGAGCATTCTTTTTTATTATAACGAAATTAATAAACATTTGCATTAGTTTAGAAAAAGTTTATAATTTATATTAAAAAGCCAAAAAGCCGGACGAATCAGCTTCACTGATCGCTTCCGGTCGATGCGTTTTGCACTTCTTCTTTTTTTGCTTTTTCTTTCGAGGATTTGCCGAGCTTTTTGTATGCAAAGAACTTGTTTGTCACAAAGTTAAGCGGCGTTACTATAACCGCGACTATGCACGGGGCGATATACTCCGCGAGCTTTCTGTCGGTCATATCGACGCCCGACTGCCTTATGGCCTCGCCCAACGACCTTACGCCCTCCTCAAGGTTCAATACGTCAAGGAAGAGCCAGGTGAGCAAGGTTGTCAAAAACAGTCCCGAGAAAGCATACACAATATAGAGTCTGAGCAAAACCTGCCAGCCCTTGACTCCCTCATCGCGTTCAAAGACAAGGCTGCTGTTAATCAGATATGATGAGAGCACACTAAGCACGAAGCCCACAAGAGTCGCAAGCACATAGTGACCCCCGACAAAAACAACGGCGGCATACGCAACATAGTTGACTATCGCGTTTATACTGCCGACGACGATGAATTTCAGGTACTGAATAACTGCATTATTACTCTTTTTCTTCACCTTTCCGCCTCCCCTGCGAATATCAAGAAGATGATAACATATAAGTGCGGTCTTTTCAATATCAAAAAACAGATTGGCTCTGAACCCCCTGCTGTTTTCATTCTCTATTGTTAAATCTTTCTTAAGTTCATAAAAGGAACAAAATACAATTATACTTATACTAAAATAACAGCATATTAAGGTGGGACAGGCTGCGAACAGACAGCCGCCGCCATGGGATGGAGATGCAAGGAAAATATGAAAATCAAACCGCTCAGCCGCCTTATGACCGACTTCGGCGGCTTCCTGGGTCTTGTGGAGCACGTCAAGCTCGGGATCTATGCGAAAAACGCCGTTAAGGTTCAGGAACACATTGTCAAGAAGCTCATGCGCGACAACAAAAACACCGTATACGGCAAGGCGCACAATTTCAAGGACGTTCACTCCGTTGCGGACTATCAGGCAAAGGTTCCTCTCTCGCGCTACAAGGACTACGAGAAATATATCGACCGCATGGTTGAAACCGGCGAAAGAAATCTTATAACCAGATACCGCATACACAGATACGCCGAGTCCTCCGGCAGTATCGGCAAGCCGAAGCTTGTTCCCCTCGCTGCAAGGTCGCTGTGGAACTGCCAGTGCTTCAGCTTCTCGGCTCCCGTCGGCTGCGCCGTCAAGTGGTTCCACGCGCACGGCAAGCGTCTGCCTCCTCAGAAGGGTATGCTGACGCTCGAGATAACGCCCCACCGCCTTCCCAACGGAAAGACCTGCAGCTGCCTTTCCGGTATCCCGATGATGTACTTAAAGCCCATAGTCAGCTCCTTTGTCACCTCTCCCCCGGAGATAATGTTCCCGGAGGATCCGAGCAGAACGGATATGCAGTATTTCAAGCTGCGTTTCGCTCTAATGGACAGAGACGTGAGCTACCTGAGCACAATGATAATAACCGTTCTCGAGTCGATGATGCATTATCTCGAGGACAACTGGGAGATGCTCTGCGACGACATTGAGCACGGCACGATAAACGAGAGCATCGCGTGCCCGCCCCAGGTAAAAGAAAAGCTCATGAAGCGCATTAAGCCCATGCCCGACCGCGCCGCCGAGCTTCGCAGCGAATTTGAAAAGGGCTTTGACACTCCGATAGTCCCCCGAATCTGGAAGAACTGCTGCTGGATGTTCGGCATGGGCGCAGGCTCACTCGAGGTATACTCGAAGAAGCTGGGTCGTTACACGGGAAATCTCCCGATTCACAACATGGGCTACGGCGCATCCGAGGATCTTGTTGCAGTTCCGATAGCGCTCAACTCCAACGACTGCGTAATTCTTCCTCACAACGGATTCTTTGAGTTCCTGCCCGTCGGCGCTCCAGAGGGCACCCGCCCGTTCACCATAAGCGAAGTAAAGCCCGGCGAGGAATATGAAATAATCATCACGAATCTCTCCGGTCTCTACCGTTACCGCATTGACGACGTCGTCGAGGTCACCGGCTTCTACAAGCAGTCTCCGACGGTAATGTTCAAGTACAGACTCAACCAGGTGCTTAACATCGGCGGAGAAAAGACCGACCAGAGCATGGTTGACTGGGCGGTTGAGCAGATGTGCGACCGTTTCGGCACGGTCGCGATAGGTCACAGCGTCTATCCCGACACCGAGACGACCACTCCCGGCCACTATGTCCTCTTCGTTGAGACCGAGGACGAAATCGACCCCCGCAAGACGTCAGGAGTTCGCGGCGGTATTTTGACGAAAAAGCTCAGTGATTCAAAACCTCTTCATCAGCGATGCCTGGCACGAAAAGACCCTCGGCAAGACCGAGCTTCACTTCGTCAAGAAGGGCACTTATCACCAGTATCTCGAGATGAAGAAGAACGAGGGCGCGAACCTCAACCAGCTCAAGCCCGTTGTCCTGCTCAACACTCAGGACAAGCGCGACTTCTTCTGGAAGAACGTCACCGACTGACGGTAATTCAATAAAAGCTTACAGCCGCAACGGGGTTACTGTTGCGGCTGTTTTGTATTTTTATGGTGGACTTGTATAGAGAAAATTGGAATTTATCGTGGAATCCATCAGGCTCCCCTGTACCCCCGACAACGCCACGCCGCGGTACATAGCTTGCGGCTCTCAGTTAGTTGCTCGGCACATTCGCACGCAAACGCGCCGGAGCTTGAACGAGTGTGCAACATCACCGAAGCGCCGCCGGTGGCGGATGAAGCGAGGCGATGTTGGCGAAAAACAAGGAGCATAGCGCCCGCTCCAAGGGCGATAGGCGACTATGTTTTGAGAGTCGCTCGTGCGTCTTGCTCCGCAAGCCGTTCCTTCGCTCCTCTAAGAAAGCTTTCAAACACTGCGGCGCGGCTATTGAAAGCTATTATTCGAGTCACTTGCTTTTACCTTACTATGGCTCAAGTGATAGATAAATCCTAATTTGTCACATGTATCGCAAACACAAAATCCTACCCATGAAAACTGGGCAGGATTTAATGCTTTTATTACACTGTCGGGGCAATGAGTTTATTTATCTGTTCGCTTCGTCAACAAACACGCGGAACAGCGGCAGGCATGAGGAGAAGAAATTTTTTATACGCCTCGCAATAATCGCGGTCGGCTCTGCTTCGCTTGCATCCGCCGCCGCGGCAGAGGGGATAATATCTGCATGCCTTGCACTTCGGATCGACCGGCAGGCTCTCGCGGATAAAATCGGTGGCTTTCTTTGAATTTGCCATCGTTTCAAGCTCATCTGAATTTATGTTGCCGAGCAGCCATTCGTCAAGGCAATAGAAGTCGCACGGATAGACATTGCCGTTGCCCTCGACCACAAATTGATGCATGCAGTGTCCGCAGACTCCGCACTGCTCGGGCTGTCTGCCGACATACATCTGAACCCAGTTATCAAACTGGCGTATACTCGTATATTCGCCGCGAACGTAGTCTTTGACATAGGCGTTGAACAGATGTATCAGAAAATACGCATACTGCTCGTTAGTCATATACAGTTCGCTCTCGCTCTTGTCACCGAACGGGCGCAGGCACGGGATGAACTGAAGATATTTGAAGCCTTTGCGCTTGAAGAACGAATATATCCTGTCGATATTCTCGGCGGCGTAGCCAGTGAGCACGGTCAAAATATTAAAATCGACCTCATGCATGGTCAGCATCTGGGCGGCGTTGAGAATTTTATAGAATCTGTTCGTACCGTTGGCGTCAACTCTGAAGCGGTTCGCCGCCATATCGCCGTCAAGGCTCAGACCCACGAGGAAATGTTCATCGTGAAAGAACCGCGCCCACTGCTCATCTATTAATAAGCCGTTGGTCTGTATACTGAAAAATATGCGGCTGCCGCGCAGGTTATATTTTTTGACCCGCTCGGCAAAATCTTTGAAATAGTCTATCTCGGCAAGCAGCGGCTCTCCGCCCTGAAATGCAAAAGCTACACTGTCCCCTTTCGCGAAGCTGAGCGCGCTTTTTATGAGCCTGTCAGAAGTTTCGGCGGACATAATGCCGAGGTTATGCTCTTCTCTTATCTGCGATACATCGTGATAAAAGCAATATTCGCACCGCAGATTGCAAAGGCTCGACGCGGGCTTTATCATTATTGAAAGTTCAGGCAAAATTTCACCCCGGATATTCCGACCGCCGAGCGGACTGTTCACCCGTTCGGCGGCGTTTTTATCAGCTGTTTTCTATAATTCCTCGGCGGTTATTTTTGAACTCGTTCATCTTCTCGTCGAGTCTGTCGCGCATCTCGTCGGCAATTGTTCGGATATGCCGGGGTGCGGTTGTAGTTCTCGCCTGCATCGTCGGTCAGGATATGCAGCCAATTCTTGCGGAACTTATCAAAGAACGCAGAGTTGTCGTTCTGTATATTCTTGAAATACTTGAACACGACATACTCATTATTCTTGAGGATATCGAAATCATAGTCTTTATACTCCTCGCGCGAGAGGATATCGGCAGTCGGTATAGCGTACTGGATAGCCTTGAGCTTTTCGCGCTTCATGTGGAGTATCGGGGTTTCAGCAGTGTGTATAACTTTATTCTGAGTGAAAACGGGAACCATCGAAACGCCGTCTATAACGCGGTCTGCAGGGAGATAGTTCTTCTCCGTTCCGCCGTTTCCGGTGATGCCGCACATCTCGACGAGAGTCGGGAACAGATCGACGAGTGTTGCGGACTCATCATAAGTCGAACCCGCCTTGAACAGACCGCCGTTGTTGCCCCAGCGGATCATAAACGGCACTTTCTGACCGCCCTCATATGCAAGATACTTGCCGCCGCGAAGATCGCCCGTCGAGCCCTGAAGCGCAGGACCGTTGTCGCTGGTGAACACTATTATTGTGTTATCCATGACGCCGAGCTCTTCGAGAGTATCAAAGAGCTTGCCGAGATAATAGTCAAACTCGGTCACGCAGTCGACATATGTGCCCATGCCGGATTTGCCCTTGAACTCATCGCCGACATACACGGGCGCGTGCGGCCACGGAGTTGCATAGAACGCGAAGAACGGCTCGTCGCCCTTCTTGACCTGATCGGTTATCCAATCGTTCATTTCCTCGTATATCCACTTTGTGGCGTTGCATTTGGTCTTTGAGCTCGTCAGTACCGCGGGCAATTTCATATTCGCCGTTCTCTTCACGGACATGGTAGAACGGGTTCATATCGTTGACATAGTGGCTGCCGTAGAAATAATCGAAGCCCTGATTGGTCGGCAGATACTCGCCGTAATCGCCGAGATGCCACTTGCCGAAGCAGCCGGTCGCATAGCCCGCTCCCTTGAGAGCCTCCGCTATGGTTATCTCGTCGCCGAGCATACCGTCGGCATTACCGCCCATCTCGATGGAGTTGAATATACGGGTCGAGGCGAACGGAGAGAATGTGTCAACGGTCGGATATATGACATTGTCGGCATATCCGCGATAGGGATAGCGCCCGGTGAGCGCGGCAAAACGCGCAGGAGAGCAGACGGAATAGCTCGAATAGAAATTCGTGAACTGCGCGCCCTCTTCGCCGATGCGGTCGATGTTCGGGGTATCATATATCGCGCCGTTTGCGGAGATATCGCCGTAGCCGAGATCGTCCATGAGAATAAACAGGACATTGGGCGAATTCTCTTTGTTTTATTTTTGTCTATCCCCTTGAGGTAGTCGTCCTGACCGTCCCATAGACGCTCGGCGTTGGGCTTCGAGCGCAGGTTCATGGTCAGCACGAACGCAACGGTCGTGAACACGAGCAGCACACTGAGAACACGCGAGAGTACCTTTTGAAGAGTAACTTTTTTATCGATTTTCACAACGCAGAGAATAACGCCGACTATAACGGCTATACTCGGCAGGGCGAGCAGGAGATTGCCGAGCAGGCGGGTGAAGAAATTACCCTCGCCTGTAAGCCAGGGATGCTCCGCGCTCGAAAATCCCGCAAGACCGGAAGTGAACGCGCCGAAGCCCGCATCCGCGCCGAAAATTATGTAATAAGTGATAACGCCGAACAGCGCGGCGCAGTAGCCGATAAGAAAGCCGAGATAAAGCCGGCGCTTGAAAAACATACCGATAACTATAAGCGCGGACACAATGCAGCAAAATCCCACGCAGACGACCGCTGTCATATTGAGCCTCGTTATCCACATCGCGAGCATGAGTGCGGTACCGATAACGCTGACGATTATCGGGAATACTTTCTTTCCGGAATCAAATTCTATCTTTTTTTTCAAATCATGACCTCCTTTGAAAAATTCACCAATACGGATTATATCATTAATTGCGGGATTTGTCATCCTTTAAAAAAATTTAAAGCCGAGATAAAAGATTTCCCGGCTTTGAGATTACGCTCTGTTGTTTCTTTTTATTGCCTCGATAGCACCCTTTTCGAGCCGCGAGACCTGCGCCTGCGAGATGCCTATCTCACCTGCCACTTCCATCTGAGTCTTGCCTTTTAAGAAGCGCAGATAAAGTATTTTCTTCTCCCGCTCCGGCAGATTTTCGACCGACTCGCGAAAGATTATCTCATCGAGCCAGCTACCGTCATCGCCGCTGTCGCCGAGCTGATCCATGACATATTCGTATCGCCGCCGTCCGAAAACACGGGCTCATAGAGCGAGACGGGCTCGACAATCGCTTCAAGGGCTAAAACTATCTCCTCATTTTTTCATGTTCATCGCTTTTGCTATCTCTTCTACCGTCGGGTCGCGCCCGAGCTTTGCGACAAGCTTCTCTTTCTCCTGCATCGCGTGATAGGCAACATCTCTTATTGATCGACTGACACGCATCGCGTTGTTGTCGCGCAGATAGCGGCGTATTTCGCCGATTATCATGGGAACGGCATAGGTCGAAAAGCGAACATTCTGGTTTATGTCAAAGTTATCTATAGCCTTTATGAGCCCGATGCACCCGACCTGAAAGAGATCGTCGGGGTTCTCTCCCCTGTTTGTAAACCGCTGGACAACGCTCAGGACAAGGCGCAGATTTCCGTTTATAAGCTCGTCCCGCGCCGACTTGTCCCCCGAATGCATACGGCGCAGAAGCTCCGTCTTTTCTTTCTCTTTGAGCACCTTCAGCTTCGATGTATTCACTCCGCAGATCTCGACCCTGTTGTACTGCATTCCGCCGCCTCCCACTTTGCTCGCGCTATAAAAAATTATTCCCATATAGCGCGCTCTTAATACCGCGGAGAAAAATTTTTGACGAGATTGACACGGCGGCGGCGGGCGTGTTACCATTTATCCGTAATAAAAATATTGAAGGAGGCGCACTATGCGGTTCGGAACCTGCGTTGGATTTGACAAGCTCGAATCTGCCGCGAAGCTCGGATATGACTATCTTGAGAGCAACCTGGGGCACATAAAAGTCTCGGCGAGCAGGAACTAAAAACTACAAAAGCAATGCTCGACGTCTACGGTGCAAGTCTTGAGGCAGCGAACTGCTTTTTCCCCCGGGGAGATACACCTCGCAGGAGAGGATGCGGACATCGAAATCATAAGAGACTACACGCGCCGCGCGTTTGACAACGCAGTGTTTCTCGGAATCAAAACCTGCGTGCTCGGAAGCGGCGTTCGCGCAGCGTGCCGGACGGATTCGACAGAGAAAATGGTCTCGAACAGATACACTCGGCTCTGCGAGTCATAGACGACGAAGCGGGCGAACACGGAATAAGAGTTGCAATTGAGCCGCTGAACAGGCTTGAAACAAATGTGTTTACGACAGTCCGCGAGAGTGTTGACACCTGCCGCGCTCTGGGGCTCAAAAAACATATTTGTCCTCGCCGACATATATCATATGGTTATGGAAAATGAGGACTTCGGTGCGCTTCGGTATGCAGGAGACAAGTTGATACACATACACTTCTCGAACCCGACCGCAAAAGGTTCGCCGAACGGCGGAAAAATGAAGCGCATCTTCCCCGCAGAGGGCGACGGATACAATTACGTGCCGTTTGTGCAAGCCGTAAAGGAAGCCGGATACGACGGAAGAATGAGCATTGAAGCCAACTGCATCAACTTTGAAGCCGAAGCGGCAGAGGGGCTTAAAATGATGAAGAAGCTTTTTGAGTGAGGGTAAGATGAGATACGAGTATAAAAGTATTAAAATTTTTTGCGCAGGGCGGCGACGCAATCAAAGGCGCAGAGATACTGCGCGGAGAAATAGAATCGAGAACGGGAGCTATGCCGCAAATGACCGACTCTGAAAAAGCGGACATATCTCTTATCGCCGACCCGAACGGTCTGCGCGACGGATATAAAATAGAGCAGAGCGGCAGCCGCCTTGTTTTCAGGGCGCGGGGCATACGCGGACTGATATTCGCCATCGGCATGTTCCTGAGAAAAATCGAAGTTTCGGGCGAAAAAATCACGCTCATACAGGATATCGGCGGAGAATACAAGCCCGACAAGTGCATAAGGGGGCACCAGCTCGGCTACCGCACAACGCCCAACAGCTACGACGCGTGGGATTTGGAGGACTACCGCAGATATTATCTCGACCTGATGTTCTTCGGCTGCAATACGGTTGAGCACATTCCGTATGACGGGCTCGGAGCGCAGCAGAACAGGCTGATGAAATACGACCCGCAGGACTTTCTCGTTGAAGCTTCAAGAATCGCGGACGAATACGACCTCGATGTGTCGCTCTGGTACCCGAACGACCGCGAGAGCCTTGAGGACGCCGAAAAACGGCGCAGGCGCGTCTTCGAGCGCACGCCAAGGATAAATGTAATGTTCCCGCCCGGAGGCGACCCCGGCGACTACGACGCGGACGAATTTATAAGCCGCTGCCGCGATTTTTCGCGCCTGCTCAAGGAATATCATCCGAACGCCGAGATGTGGCCGTCCGCTCAGCAGCCGCACTCGATACCGAACTGGGGCGAAAAGCTCATAAGCGAGCTGCAAAAGCTGCCCGACGAGATTGACGGCATTATAACAGGTCCGAACCACGCTTTTGAGATGGATGAGCTGCGCCGCAGAGTGCCCGCAAAATATCCGATAAGATTTTATCCGGACATAACGCACAACGTGCGCTGCGAATATCCGGTTCATTTCGACCGCGACGACTGGCACTATGCACTCGCCGCGGGACTCAGCCGCGAATGCACGAATCCCCGCCCCTGCGAATACAGGGAGATTCACCGCCTCACGCGCAGATATGTTGTCGGCAGCGTTTCATATTCCGAGGGCATAACGGACGATGTCAACAAATGCGTCTGGAGCGACATGGACTTCTTCCCCGATGTCGATGTCCGCGACTCGCTCGAGGACTATTCGCGCCTGTATTTCCCCTCCCTGCCCGCCGACGAGGTTGCGGACAGGATACTCGGGCTTGAGCTAAACTGGCAGACAGACCCGGCGGAGAATCCCGGCATTGACGACAATCTCAGAGGTTGGGAGTCGCTCGCCGAAAGATATCCCGATGCCGTGAAGCTCTGGCGGTTCAACCAGTGTCTGTTCCGCGCAAAGTGCGACGCATATTTAAGACGCAAGCGGATAATCGAACTGCGAGCGATAAAAGAAGCGAAACGCGAGATTCTCTCCGGCAGGCTCGTGAGCGCAAAGGATATACTCAAAAATGCCGAGGACGGGCGCGAAAAATCACTTCGCGCGGATATAGAACGCATTGCGGGAGAGCTTTTTGAACAGATAGGATTGCAGACGGATGTTGAGCGCTACTGCGCCAACAGCTGGGAACGCGGCGCAGTGCTCGAGACAATCGATCTGCCGAACACCGACCGCGCATGGCTTATGGGTCGGCTCGAAAAGGCTGAATCGATGCCCGATGACGAGGCTAAAAAATACATGATTCGCAGCGTCAGGCGCAACGAAGTCGAGAGCGACGAATATTATTTCTCGGTCGCGGAGCACGGCTTCGGAGTGCTCGGGTGCGAGCAAGTTGTCGGCCCCGAGGGCATATACATGAACTTCCAGGGTGACCGCCCCGATGTCAACAACGGCAGTCTCCCGACCTGCCTTTTCAAAGTCTACGACAACCAGTCGTTCAGGTGCAAGCTGGGCGGATTCAGATATGACACCGACTACGAGCTGAAAGTCACCTATCATCAGAAAAAAGATGAGAGCATCGACGACCTGACGATAAAAGCCAACGGAACGATTGTATACAAAGGCGGTCAGTTCGGCGAAGAGGACGAAGAATTCAACCGCGAGATGCTCCCCGACGGCTTTGTCTGCGCAGTATATCAGCTGCCGAAAGATGTGTTCGTCAACGGGTGCGTTGAAATCGAGATATTCGAGGAGCACGCGGGAGTTATGATAAGCGAACTGCGAATAGTTAAGAAAAAAGTAAAGATATGCACTGTGGAAAACCGCAGTGCATATTTTTTACAGCCCCGACGGATTGAATTGGCAGAGCAAATATGTTATTATACATATGTATAACAAACGGAGGTCTCAAATGGAAGCTGTTGCAACTCCCCTCGCTGGAAAGCCGCTTTTCAGCAACAAAGCACTCAAAAAATTGATATTCCCGCTTGTCATCGAGCAATTTCTCGCGATATCCGTCGGATTCTGCGATACGGTTATGATATCCGGTCTCGGCGACGAGGCTATTTCGGGCGTTTCGCTCGTTGACATGATAATGACGCTGATGATAAATGTATTTGCCGCACTCGCTACGGGCGGCGCAGTCGTTGCGGCGCAGTTCATCGGCGCAAAAAGAGCAAAGGACGCGCGCAACAGCGCATCTCAGCTGATATTTATCGCGTTTATAATCTCGATTGTACTCATGGCACTGACCCTTGTTTTCAAGGCGCAGCTGCTCAGGCTCTTTTTCAGCACGCTTGAAGAGGGCGTTATGCAGTCCGCATTGACATATTTCTGGATATCCGCGCTGTCGTTCCCGTTCCTCGCTATATATAACTGCTGCGCAGCGCTTTTCCGCGCCATGGGCAACTCGAAAATATCGATGTTAGCCTCGCTCATCACCACAATTATGAACATAATCGGCAACGCCATTCTCATATACGGAGTCAAATGGGGTGTTGCTGGCGCGGCGATATCCTCGACTATTTCGCGTTTTGCGGCGATGCTCCTCCTGCTCATCCTCCTGCACAAGAGAGATCGTCCGATTTATATCTCGATTAAAGATAAATTCAGGCCGAATTTCGGGCTTATAAAAAAGATACTCTCTATAGGAATACCCAGCAGCATCGAGAGCAGCCTGTTTCACCTCGGGCGCATACTTGTTGTCAGCATCATAACCTCGTTCGGAACGGTTCAGATAGCGGCTAACGCAGTCGCAAATAACCTCGACGGAATCGGCTGCATACCCGGTCAGGCGATGGGGCTTGCGGTGATAACGGTCATAGGCCAGTGCGTCGGTCTCGGCAGCGAAGAGCAGATAAGACTGCACACGAAAAAGCTGATGCGGCTCACCTACCTTATGTCGGCGATATGGAACGCGATAATCCTCGCGACTCTCCCGCTGACGCTCAGGATGTACAATATCTCGCCCGACGCATATTCGCTCGCGTTAAAGCTCATCATTATCCACAACGGCTGTGCCATTTTCATCTGGCCCGCTTCGTTCACCATGCCGAATGTTCTCAAGGCGGCGAACGATGTCAAATTCACGATGTGCATCGCGCTGTTTCGATGTTCACTTCCGACTGCTTCTGAGCTACATAATCGGACTCAAGCTCGGCATGGGCGCTATCGGCGTCTGGATAGCGATGATAGTCGACTGGGTGTTCCGCGCGGTTGCGTTCTGCCTGCGATACAAAGGCAAACGCTGGCTGAGCTACAGCATTTACAAGAAAGAAAAAGTGCGGGCAAATCGGAATAAAGCAAGCCGCAATTTGCATTATTTGCTGCAAATTGCGGCTCTTCTATTTTTGCTCTTTGATCTGCGCTGAATGCGACAGCCCTTATAATTATTTACGGCATAAAAAAGCGAGGCAATCTTTCGACTGCCTCACTTTTCATTTAATTATTTGTTGCCGGTCATCTTTGCGATTTCTTCGGCGTAGTTCTCTTCTTTCTTCTCGATGCCCTCGCCCTTTGCGTAGCGGATGAAGCCGGTAGCCTTTATCGAAGCGCCGAGCTTCTTAGCAACATCTGCAATGTAGCCTGCGACATCGCCGTCATAGAGATCCGAACGAACGATGCCTGCTCAAGAAGGCAAACTTCCTTGAGCTGCTTCTTCATACGGCCGTCGACTGCACCTGCAAAGATCTTGTTTGCAACGATATCAGCCTTGCTTGCCATTGCAAGCTCGACAAGAGTCTCAACTGCCTTATCGGAAAGGAAGTTGAAGAGGAACTTGTTGTTCTTCTGCTCCTCATAAGCTGCAAGATCCTCATCGCTGAAGAGCTTATCGTTGACAGCCTTATCGAAGAGATTCTTAAGAATCGGCTTCGGAAGAGACTCGGGCTTGTTGAGCGAGCTGTCGATAGTGATCGACTTCATCTTTGCAAGCTCATCGTCGGAGATGCAATCCTTGCTGAGATACTCGGGGCTCATAGCTGCAATCTGCATTGCAACGTTTCTGCCCATCTCCTTAAACTCTGCCTTATCGGCAGCGTCTGTATCAAAGCTGACAAGAACGCCTACCGAGCCGCCGCCGTGGATATAGGAAGCAACAGTGCCCTCAACTCTTACAAAGCGGCGAACCTTCATGTTCTCACGGATTACGAGGAAGAGCTCCTGAACAGCGTCGGAGACAGTCTCATCGCTGCCCGAAAGGGTCATAGCAAGGAGAGCGTCAACATCTGCCGGATTCTTTTCCGCAACAGTGACAGCAATCTTATTTGCAAGCTCAACAAACTTCTCGTTCTTTGCAACGAAGTCTGTCTCGCAGTTGACTTCTACCATAGAAGCAACCTTATTTGCCTCATCATAATATGCAACAACAACGCCCTCGGCGGCAACGCGGCCTGCCTTCTTGGCGGCGGAAGCAAGACCCTTCTCACGAAGAACATCAACGGCCTTGTCCATATCGCCGTCGGTCTCTGTGAGAGCCTTCTTGCAGTCCATCATACCTGCTCCGGTCTTTTCGCGGAGAGCCTGTACGTCTTTAGCAGTGAAGTTCATTATTTGTCCTCCTCTGTCTCTGCGGCCTCGGCAGCCTCTGCGTCGCCCTGCTCGCCCTGTCTGCCCTCGATGACAGCGTCTGCCATTGCGGCGGAGATAAGACGGACAGCGCGGATAGCGTCGTCGTTGCCGGGGATAACATAGTCTACTTCATCGGGATCGCAGTTTGTGTCGACGATAGCGATGATCGGAATACCGAGCTTGTGAGCCTCGAGAACAGCGATCTTCTCCTTGCGGGGATCGACGATGAACATAGCAGCGGGCTGCTTCTTCATCTTGGAAATACCGCCCATGAACTTCTCAAGCTTCTCTATCTCGAGCTGGAGCTTGATAACTTCCTTCTTGGGAAGCATATCGAAAGTTCCGTCAGCCTCCATGGTCTTGAGCTGCTCAAGTCTCTTTATACGGCGCTGAATGGTGTTGAAGTTGGTGAGCATACCGCCGAGCCAACGGGCGTTGACATAAGGCATGCCGCAGCGCTCTGCCTCCTCGCGGATAGAATCCTGAGCCTGCTTCTTCGTGCCGACGAAAAGGATCTCCTTGCCGTCTGCAGCGATATCGCGGACCGCCATATAGGCGTCCTCAAGCTTCTTGACCGTCTTCTGAAGGTCGATGATGTAAATACCGTTGCGCTCCGTGAAAATATAGGGAGCCATTTTGGGGTTCCATCTTCTGGTCTGATGACCGAAGTGCACACCTGCTTCAAGCAGCTGCTTCATTGATACTACTGACATTTGTTTTTCCTCCTTTGGTTTTTCCTCCGCGAAACAGGGCGGCCGCAACGGCGAAAATTCACCGCACCGGGCGACTTCCTAAAGCTTCGCGTGCGTAATGCTCGGATATTATATCACAGCAAGATATAAAAATCAAGAGCTTTTTTAATCTATTTCAGCTTTTCTCTGCCGGTTCTTTGTGCTCTTCTCTTTTGCCGCCGGAAGTTTTTGCAAGCGCTTTGTTATAGAGCTTGTACACTCCGCACTTCCAGCACAGGAGCATTCCGACGACTGCGCCGACGACCGCCTGAAGAATCTGGAAAGGAAGCTTCATAACGGCGTATTCCGGTGTGCTGTAGATAAACGCTCTGCCGAGGGAGTAACCGACGATCATAATGACCGCGCCTATTGAGACGCCTATTCCGCTCGCGAGCACGGGGTGCTTCTTCAGAACATAGTGCGAGAAAACGGAGATGATAACAGCCTGGAGTCCGTGGGTAACCAATGAGACGAACATCGGGAGCGGATAGAAGAACAGGTCGCCGAGGAACGCGCCGACTCCGCCGACTATAAACGCCGCGACAGGGTCGAGGATTATCGCCGCGGTGCAGATAATTATATCATTGAGATACAGGTGACCGCCCGGAACGGGAACGCCGAACGAACTCATCGCGACATTGAGCGCCATGAACATTGCCGTTAAGCATATCCACAGCGTGGTTCTTTTCGTGTTGCTTTTTTCTTTCATTTTCAAGTCCTCCTTGCTTTTTTGACAGGAATATTATACAATACCACTGATAATATAAAATAATCAGAAACGGAGAAAATAATATAACCAGATGAAATACACGGTTGACTTGAACGACCGCCCGGTCTATTTGCAGATTTACAGACAGCTCAGGGCGGATATAGTCGGCGGGGCGTTCGCTTACGGCAGCAAACTGCCGTCAAAGCGGCTGCTCGCAGAGGAGCTCGGGGTGAGCACGATAACGACCGAACACGCATATAATCTGCTCTGCGAAGAGGGCTACGCCCAGGCACGAGAGAGAAGCGGATATTTTGTTGTTTTCCGCCGTTCAGACGGCTTTGCGGCAGCAGACAGCAGACCGACAGAGCCGAAGCGAGGGAAAAATATCGAACACAGCAAGCCCGAATTTTCATTATCGCTGCTCAGCAGGACGATGCGCAAAGTTATTGCGGACTGCGGGGACGAGATACTTGAGCGCTCGCCGCACTCGGGACGCATTGAACTGCGCGACGCACTGCGGCAATATCTCGCGAGAAACCGCGGCATATCGGTTGACACCGATCAGATAATTGTAGGCTCGGGTGCGGAATATCTTTACGGGCTGATAGTCGACCTGCTTGGCAGGGACAAAACATACGCGATAGAGTCGCCGTCATATGAAAAAATCGAGCAGGTATACAGGGCGGCGGGAGTCAGATATGAGCTTCTCCCGCTCTCGGACGACGGCATAGACGGAGCGGCGCTGAGCGACAGCAAGGCGGACGTTCTGCACACGACTCCATATCGGAGCTTCCCGACTGGAGTCACTGCGTCCGCTTCGAAGAGATATGAATATATCAGCTGGTCTTCATCGGGCGACAGATTCATTGTTGAGTCGGACTACGACTCCGAGTTTTCGGTCTCGCAGAAGCCTGCGGACACGCTTTTTGTGCTCTCCGACCGCGACAATGTAATATATCTCAACACATTTTCTAAGACTATATCGCCCTCGCTGCGTGTAGGATACATGGTTCTGCCGAAAAGGCTCGTTAAGATATTTGAAGAGCGGCTCGGGTTCTATTCCTGCACCGTGCCGACCTTCGAGCAATTGGTGCTGACCGAGCTTCTGAACAGCGGCGACTTCGAGCGGCACATAAACAGAGTAAGACGCGCAAAGCGCAGAGAGCTCAACAAAGCATGAAAAATCGGCGGCAAGGTCACTCCCCTGCCGCCGTTCGTTTTTATTTGTCTTTTATCTTCAGCATTGCGCGCATGGCGTTGAGCACAGCGAGAATGAGAACTCCGACATCGCCGAAGACCGCTATCCACATATCCGCGATACCGAATGCGCTGAGCACGAGGATGATCACTTTGACCGCAAGCGCGATCCAGATATTCTCGTTGACGATGCGCATAGTCTTTCTGGCTATCTTTATCGCCGTCGGGAGCTTTGAGATCTTGTCATCCATGAGGACGATATCCGCCGACTCGATTGCGGCGTCGCTGCCCATCGCGCCCATTGCGATACCTACATCGGCTCTTGTGAGCACGGGTGCGTCGTTGATGCCGTCGCCGACAAACGCGACCTTGTTGCCCTCGCCGAGCAGCTCTTCAACGCGCTCAACCTTCTGCGACGGAAGCAGTTTTGCATGGACTGCGCTGAGTCCGAGCTGCTTGCCGACCGCTTCGGCGACGCGCTCATTATCGCCCGTGAGCATAACGGTGTTCTTGATACCGAGCTCCTTGAGCTTCGCTATCGCGTCTGCGGAGTCGGGCTTTATCTCATCGTTGATAACGATATGTCCGAGATACTGCGCACCCTCGCTGATATGAATAACGGTGCCTGCCATATGGCACTCATGCCACTTGGCTCCCGCCATGTCCATGAGTTTGCCGTTGCCGACAAAATAAGTCTTGCCGTCGATAACAGCCTCGAGACCCATGCCTGCGTGCTCGATTATCTTGCCTATGCGGCTCTTG
>ENA-OQET01000270-OQET01000270.1-human-gut-metagenome-genome-assembly--contig:-NODE-270-length-28941-cov-3.840529_pt1 | contig 28941 bp, 26 predicted proteins | sample MGYA00242800_ERZ504645 | MGnify/ENA primary metagenome ERZ504645 (study PRJEB26092, sample SAMD00036308) | human gut metagenome | host: Homo sapiens | study: EMG produced TPA metagenomics assembly of... | reverse complement strand
GAAATAGATTATGTTATCAACATTACGCAGCTGAAAGGAAAAAAACTACGATTTTATTGAGCATGAGATGGCCGGCATTGTAGAAGAATGCCGCGGTGCAGGGGTGATCTCGAAAGTGATCTTTGAGAACTACTACCTGACCGAGGAGGAAAAGCGCGCACTGTGTTCCATCGCGCGGGAGGTCCGCCCGGATTTCATAAAGACGTCCACGGGCTTTGGCACCGGCGGCGCAACCTTTGAAGATGTGGCGCTGATGAAAAAATGCGTCGGCGACGAGGTAAAGATCAAGGCGGCCGGCGGCATCCGCACTTTGGATACCGCTTTGCGCATGATCGAGCTGGGCGTATCCCGCATCGGCTCCACAGCCAGCGTAAGCATTGTAGAAGAACTGAAACACAGGTTATAAAAAGCGCCGAGGATGCCCGGAACGGTCTGAACTGCAGAAAGCAAATAAGCACCACTAAGTTTAACTTGGTGGTGCTTATTGTTTTATTGGCTTTCTTTTTTGGTTTTATAACATTCTGTAATATAATCCAGCAGCGCCATATTTTTCAGGCGATAGGTGGCTTCCTCTATAGAGCCTGCAGTATCTTCCAGATACAACCAGCTTTCACCTTCAGGTATAGAACTTTCGTCCATACGTCCGTCCAAAATTTCTTTCCATAGCTCACGTTTTTCTTTAATTTCTGCGCCCATTTCTCTAGGAACCGCATAACGGCTGCATAGAAAGCGTTCTGCTGTCAAATTAACACCATCATCCCAAGTGATTTTATCCAGCAGTTGCTTTAACTGTATTGGAGCGTATCTGTTGCGTTTTTCGAGAATTCGTTCTTTGGGAATTTCAAGCTGACGCTGCCGTCAACCTCGACGATTTCCATACTGCCAAATTGCAGCTGCATATTCAGCAGCAACGTGGCAATTCCCACCGGAGTGCAGGTGTCGATAGGAAACAGCATTTGCATCGGAACATCTAACGCTTGTGCGATTTTTTCCAAATTCTCCTGTCGGGGCATTTTCAGACCATATTCATAATGCCGCCACAGGGTCGCATTGATGCAGGTCAGCACAATGAATAATCTTTGTCAATGATTTCAACTCCTGTCTGCAAGAACATTGGGCGGGAACTTATCGCTATGATCTTGTTTTGATTATACTGTATTTTAACTGTAAAATCTACTATATAATGCAAAAAAGGCACTTGCTTTGCAGCAGTGGCTCGATTTATAGAGCATTTTTTGTTGGCAAAACGAATTTAAACGGACTTCTCCGGAAAACAGCCATGCTGTTTGTGACTGCTCCTTAATGAGTTCTGCACAGGAAAAGTCCGTAAACGAGCGATTTTTCTTCGTTCTGCAACACGAGTTCTAATTGCAGCGTGAATCAGAACTGATTCATTTTTTCGAGTCAATATTTTTGAATGAATCTAAACTGATTCACTCTGGGGCTATTGGCTGGATTGTTGCGACATTTCGCTTTTGTGGACAAAGTGAATCTATCATTGATTCACTCCGACGAGTTAAATATTTTCAGTGAATCAACGGTCGATTCACTCTGGGGAATATACGGATTTGTATGGGCATCGAGTTTGATTGTCACCGTTTTAGGGGTAGACATGTTTTGCTAGCATAGCATGTGGTCATCCACATGCACATTTCTGGGGCGTACCCCAGACCCCCGGCACAGTTCTTGCGGTGACGATAGTGACGCAGATGACGCTTGTGACGCTGTTTTGAGGATATCCCTATACCATATCCCGGATTCAGCGTCACTAGCGTCATCTGCGTCATTCTGATTTTGTGTTTCTCGTAATATCATTATTTTTGTTTCGAGCAGTAGTAAACTGCAAGCGTCATTTCACTATAAGCGTGACGGTGGTGACGATGGTGACGGTCTTTCTTGCATACCCCTACCCGTATCCCATAAACATCGTCACTACCGTCACCATCGTCACTTAAAACAGGCAAGCCGTTTTAATCTGCGGCTTGCCTGTTTTATTTTGAGTAATGTGGCAGGGTTTTTGCCCCATTGCTTGTTAAAATGGATTTAGATATTTTGTAAAAGTGCAAGGGTTTTTAGCACAATGGGTGATATGCTGGTATTGAAGTGTATTTGGGCATTTAGTCAGATGCGAAATCTTTAAAATATTTTTTCTTTGCGACATATTTGACCGTTTCTCAGCGGCTATATAGTAGAGGTGCTTTTTCAAAAATTTTGAGGACGGTTGCAAAAATTGCAACTTCTTATCTGTATGATATGATTTGGAATCTTTCTAAAAATTTGAACTTTTTCTAAACAGTTTAAAAAAACCTCGTAATTTTCGCCGTTCTCAGCGGCTATATAGTAAAGACCTTTTTATAAATTATTTACATAGGAGGAACCCATGAACACGGAATTTCAAAATTTACCCAATGTTGTCAGCCCCAAGGAAGTACAAACTTACTTCGGCATCTCACGCTCGACCACCTACCGCATATTCCATGACGCGAGTTTCCCGGCGTTCCACATTGGAAACCGACTGTTAGTGCGGCGGGATGAGTTACTGGACTGGCTGGAAAGGCAAAAGGTCAATAAAGCCCAAAACGAGAACCCGAAGATTGTCGGGTATGATGAATAGCTTTGTGGTCGTACCTGTGGTAGTCTTTGTGTCACGAAAGGAGACGATGCACCGTGAAAGATACATCCAAAAAAGCCCTGCGCCGCGGGCATAACGAAGGCAACATCCGCCAGCGTACCGACGGGCGGTGGGAGGTGCGGCTATCTGCCGGAATCGACTACAAAACCGGTAAGTCCCGGCGTACATCCACCTGCTGTAACACCAGACAAGAGGCAATCGCCATTTTACAGCAGCAAGCCCACGAAGTCCGCACACAGGGCTGGCGCGATCCTATGTCGGTGACACTGGGCGAATGGTATGAATACTGGCTGGACACCTATATGAAGGACACAGTCAAGCAATCCACCTACGCCAGCTACCGCAGTTATCTCAACAAGCACTTTTGTGTACTGGGAAAGATTTTATTAAAGAAATTAGAACCACACACCTTGCAGGAGTTTTACAACTACAAATTCCGCGAGGAAGGGCTGTCGCCCAAGACGCTTCGCAACTACCACATGGCATTACACAAGTGCTTACAACAAGCCGTAAAGGAGCGCTTGTTAGTGTACAATCCCTGCGATGCCGTGACCCTGCCCGGCGGAGAAAAACCCGAAATCGTAGTCTTTACCAGCGACCAGCAGCGGGCGCTGGTGCAAGCCAGCTACCGCCACCGCTATGGCGTGTTTATCCGCTTAGACCTGTGTACAGGGTTACGCATGGGGGAGTTGCTGGCGCTGAAGTGGGAAGATGTTGATTTTTCCACCGCGCAGCTTCACGTTAGGCGTACCATCAACCGCCTTGCCAAGTACGAAGCCCACGACGGCGAAAACAAACCGAAATTGTATTTGGACACCCCCGAATGACAAAAAACCTCCCGACCGCACGATTCCGCTGACCCGCACAATGACAGATGAGCTTGCCCGTTGGAAACAGCAGCAGGCGCAGGATAAAATTCGGGCAGGGGATAAGTACACTGATGACGGCTTCATCGTTACCAACGAATTTGGTCACTACTTTGAGCAGAAAACCTTCAAGGATTACTACGATCGCCTGTTGAAGGATGCCGACATCGGGCACTTTACCTTCCACGCCCTGCGGCATACCTTTGCCACTCGTGCGCTGGAGCGCGGCATGGACTACAAAACACTGTCGGCCATCCTCGGTCACTACTCGGTAGCCTTCACAATGGACACCTATGTCCACAGTATGGACGAACACAAACGGCATGAGATGGACAAGATGAACGATATGTTCGGGATGCGGTACAGTATCTCCGTAGAGAACCAGCCTTATCCTGTGCTTTGTACACTCTCGGCAGACAGCTGTACCGCCCATGTTCCTGACTTCCCCAAAGTTACCGCACAAGCGCCAACACTAGACGCCGCCCTGCTCGAAGTCAAGCAGCAAATCCAAAAAGCCCTGTGCCAGTACAAGAACCCGCCCATTCCCACAAAACAAGAACAAATCGTAGTGCCAAACAACAGCGTGCCGGTACTCGTCAAAGCAGGTTGACCGCTCCTATATTTACCTGCCAACTCCGCAAAATTTATCCACAAAAAGCGCCCGGACGGTTGAAAATCTCAACCGTCCGGGCGCAGTCGTTTTGCCGTTTTGGGGTCATTTTGGGGTCAAAGTTACCAGCTTGTTACCACTTTTGCCATAAGGTAGAAAAAAGCTCGTTGAAACTTATCTTTTCAACGAGCTTTTGTTGGTTGCGGAGACAGGACTTGAACCTGCGACCTCCGGGTTATGAGAAATCTAAAATTTGTGCGTTACAGTGCGGTTTTGTTGGGTTTGGTGGTATTGCGTACCAAGGCTCAGAACGGATTTTGTCCCATGTGTACAAAAGGGTGCTATACGGTGATGACCCGTTCCAAACTCTTTTGGGGGCAGTTTTGGGGGCAAATCTGCGAAACGGATTCTCGCACACTCCAATCAAATAAATGCGCAGCTTTTGTTCCATTGAGAAATGCGGATACCAATATCACTGGGTTCTCGCAAGTGAAAAGCCCTACGAACCAGTATATAAGTTTTGTTCTCCAGCAAGAAGTTGTACGCAAACCAACTCTACACCATCCCCGCACACCGCCCCTGTCGCCGCGAGAAACGCCCCTGTTTGGGCTCGTTCGCAACGCATCGGCAATGGGTGCCGACTATACAACCGCATCCCAAAGCGCCCCCTTTCAGGGTGCTTTACCTTTACCCGAGCGGCTTCATGAAAGCTCGTTTATTTTCGGCTTGTGTTGCAAACCAAGTACACAACCTGATGATCCTGTGCGATTTTGTCGAGCATTTCCAGCGCGCGTTTCGTATGCTCATCATCCAGATTTACAAAGGGGTCATCCAGAATCAAAAACGGTTTCTCATCGCCAAAGAGGGCATCCACAAGCGACAGACGCATACACAGCATAATGCAATCTATCGTTCCCGCACTGAAACTGCCGACTTCACGGGCGGCGCCTTTTTCGTCGATATGCAGATGCAAATCCTTGTCGACCATAACATCGCCCAGTTGATTACCCATCAGCGTATTGGCATAGTTCTCGAACCCGCGCTCTACCCTTCCAACATAGCTATTGGCAAGGTTATCCTTAGCCTGACTCAGCAGGGCAAGCGTTTGATCGGTGAGTGCGCATTTCCTTTCGTCCTCTTCCTGTTCATTTTGCAACCGTGCCATGCGATCCTCCCAAGCAGGGATGTTTTCAACAGACCGGCGAATACGGTCACGCTTTTGACGCAAATCTCGCAGTTCCGCTTCAATACCATCAATCACATTTTGAAGTTGCTTTTCAGATTCCTGCAAAATTTCTGGATCAGCAAGATCATTGTCAGCATCGACAACATCAGCTTCAACGCCGGGATTTTCTTCCAGGAACGCGTTCAGCTTGTGCTGTGCTTCGTCAAGCGCCTCCTTAGTGGCATCTCTACTCCGAATATCATCATCGGCATAATCGATAAGATTCTCGGGGGTATCGTCCGAAAGTTGATACTTCTGCAGGAACTTCTGAACCTCAGCATTCGCCTGATTTTTCCGCGATGTTGCGTTTTCAAGTTCCTGTGTGTAGTGGGTGACGCGTTCTGATGCCTCTTTGTAACGGTCAAAGCGTTTGCGGAGATTCTGGAGACAGGTATCATACGGCAAGGCTTGATTCAAGGCTTTGTAGGTGAGCAGGATCTTGCGAATCGAGGCTTTCAGCGCATCAGCGCGTTCCTGATATTTTGCATTGCCATCCAGCATGGCTTTCTTTTTCGCCTTAAGATCGTTATACGCCGTGACCTCGCCGCTTAATGTGCGGATTCCCTGACGCAGATCCTTTGGCAGTTCAATCGGATAGTACCTATGCAGAACAGGAATAATTTTGGAACGGTCGTCCTCAATCCTTGCTTTCAAATCATCACGCTTTGCGGATACCGTCCGGGCTTCTTCTGTCAACCTCTGGTATTTGCTAAGGCTATCACGCAGTCTTTTTACGAAATCATCCCGGTATGTATCGTGGGGATAGTACCGTTCAAACATCGATTGAATTTCTTCATTTTTGCCTGAATCTTTGCATCGATCTCTCGAAGTTCGTCCTCTGCTGCAAGCCTTTTTTCATGCAAATCGGCGTAAGCTTTGCTGTCGATGCGCAGTTGTACCAGCTTGTTATCCGGGTCGGCAGCATCATCATAAAAACGCAACAGGAAATCATTAAGAGCGTGCTGCAGGGTGTACAACTCTTGATTTTCTTCATCCGAAATAGCACTGGCGGTAATAACGGAGGCGCTGCTCCGCGTCTGGTTGTTGACGATGGACTTGGTGTGCAGCCAAAATGCTGTGAGCAATGCTACAAACCCGGCAACCAGAAGAATGATGCCGGGGATCGAGAGCTGCATCACAAAGCAGATAATGCCGAAAACCAGCAGTGCCGCACCGACCCCTCCACAAGCCAAGGGTGCTTTAGAGGGTTCCGAAGGTTCTTGTGGAAGATCCTGCTGTATAATCGTGGTCTGTGTGTTTTTCTTAGCCGTCAGTTCTGCAATTCGGCGGCTGTCTGTTTGCTTGCTCTGGATTTCTTCCTCGGCAGGAACACCCGCAGCAAAAGTGCGTTTCAACGCATCATATTGCTTTTGCTCATTGTCAGGGAAAACGTGCGCAGATCGGCTTTGGATCAGCACATCGCGATCATGGAGAGTCTGTTCACAATCGCTTAGTGCGCTGTCATCCGGAACGCCGCTTCTGAACAGTTCCTGAAGCTGTGCAAGACATTTTTGATTTTCCGCTGACACGGATAGTTCCGCATATTGACGCTGTGCATCGCTAAGGTCATCGGCAGCTGTCATACAGGTTTGCAGCTCTGCTTCTGTTGGAATTCCAGCGGTAAACTGCTTGGACAATGCATTCAACCGTTCAAGCTCCTCCGGCAGCATCTGGGCGGTCATCTTGGCCGAAACTCCTCCGAGTTCCTTGCAATCTCGGTCGCATTGTTCAATATCTGCAGCAACCTGTTCGGTGTTTGCAACCAGTGCTGTTCGCCTTCGGTGATTTCCTTGTCGGCATCGCTGAGCTTCAGTGCCTGAAGTCGTTGACCTTCCTGTTGTATAATGCTCAGGTTCTCCCGCTGTTCCTTGATTTCCTCGGCAGTAGGGTAACCGACCGGATAACCTTCGTCCATTTCCTGAAGATACTGCTGCTTCCTCTCGACTTCCAAGCGCAGGCCATTCAGCTGCTTCTGATTGGCTATACGGACCTTCTGATCCGACGCCAAACGAATCTTTTCTCGCAGATTATTTACAGCATCCGTTTTGATAGCTTTTTCACCATTCAAGCGATCAATGCTTTCCACAACCTCCTGCAATCCCGGTCGCAGCTGTTCTGCTTTATATTTATCACTTTCAAGACTAAGACGTTCCCGTATTATTTCGTTGATAGCGCCGCCCTCGCCTCGATAAGCACGGAATTTTGTGCGATAATCGCGCAACTTTTTTTCTGCTGTGTCGTAGTTGCGGAGGTCATTGGTGTCATCGACCAGATTACTCAGCTTTGTCCGGATAGAAGTAGTTGCCTGCATATCGTTGGCAGACAGCTGCGGAACATAGGTGCTGCGCGCGAATGAGTCTGCATCCAGCTGAAACAATTCCTCGCCGAGCTTTTCTGAAAACCGGGTGCTTGGACGCCGATTGGTCAAATCCAACAGCGAGAATGTGTCTTTCGCGGCAGTCTTGCCAAAGTAACGCGTAACGCGGTAACTGACATCCTGCACTTCAAACTCCAAGTAGCCGCCATATTTTCCGCCCTGCCAGGGATCGTATCGTTTACGTTCATTTTCTACGATATTACGGGCGCCAGTGCGGGGAAAGCCATAGAACATCGCTTTAATAAAGGCGGCAAAGGTACTTTTGCCGAATCCGTTACTTTGGCAAATGGTGGTCAGCCCTTCGGCAAAGCTGAAGTCGAAGTCGGAGAGTACGCCAAAGTTTTCAATATGGCATCGAATCAGTTTCATAGCGTGATCTCCTCCCCCATCAGTGCCTGCATACCGGTGCGGATGATTGCCGCTTTATCTTCCTCGCTGGCATCTGAATCCAATACCAAACGGATAAATTCACCCTTGAGCGAAATGTCGTGTTTGTAGTCCTCCGGGTTTATCGCCAGATGTGTTTGATCCTTTACTTTAACAAAGAAGAAATCTCTTTTTACAAGATTCTGCAGGTACGATACCGCAAGATTTGCAGTAGGATCTACCCCGCCGGAAAGAAGGAACTCAACCATGTCCTCTGACGGGATGCCCTGTGCAGCGACCTTCATTTTCTGACCGATTTCGGAATTCTTGGTCAAGCCGCTGATATCAACCGGAATACGGTGCAGCTGCCGACAACTGAATGGCACAAATTCATGTTCCAAATGGCCAGACTCTACAGTGAGCAAAACGAAGCCCTTCGGGCCGCATTCATCAAAACCTCGTCCTTCCAAGCATCCCGAATAGCAATAGATGCCTTCACTGTCCAACGGCTGTTCCAAGTAGGTGTGAATATGCCCCAATGCCAGATAGTTAATTCCCTTGTTTTTTAGCAGAGAAAGGTTTATCTCATCCACATTAGAGGAAGAACCCACCTGTCCGTGCAGTGTAACAATGTTTACGACACCGTTTTTATGCGGGATATTCAGATAGAGCGAATGAGCATTGGCTTCACAAATCTCAATGCCGGAGATGGCTACGCCGTCATATTCGTAGGTAGCCCATTCTTTACTGAAGAGTTTCAAGTTAGTCGGTATGTCGTGATCGGCAAATGCGTAGGTTGTGTCATCATGGTTGCCGGCAAGATACAGATAATCAACATTGGGTGTGCGCCGCACAGCGTCAAGGATTTCGTCTATCGTCCGAACCTTAACGCGCTCACCATCAAACATATCTCCCGCCAGAATGACCGCGCGGACATCGTTTTTTGCGGCATACTCTGTCAGTCTGAGAAATGAGTGGATGATTTCTGTGTTTCTGGTCGATGCCTGCTCCTCGGTCATGTGGGTTTCCATCGGAGAATCAAGATGCAGGTCAGCACAATGAATAATCTTTGTCAATGATTTCAACTCCTGTCTGCAAGAACATTGGGCGGGAACTTATCGCTATGATCTTGTTTTGATTATACTGTATTTTAACTGTAAAATCTACTATATAATGCAAAAAAGGCACTTGCTTTGCAGCAGTGGCTCGATTTATAGAGCATTTTTTGTTGGCAAAACGAATTTAAACGGACTTCTCCGGAAAACAGCCATGCTGTTTGTGACTGCTCCTTAATGAGTTCTGCACAGGAAAAGTCCGTAAACGAGCGATTTTTCTTCGTTCTGCAACACGAGTTCTAATTGCAGCGTGAATCAGAACTGATTCATTTTTTCGAGTCAATATTTTTGAATGAATCTAAACTGATTCACTCTGGGGCTATTGGCTGGATTGTTGCGACATTTCGCTTTTGTGGACAAAGTGAATCTATCATTGATTCACTCCGACGAGTTAAATATTTTCAGTGAATCAACGGTCGATTCACTCTGGGGAATATACGGATTTGTATGGGCATCGAGTTTGATTGTCACCGTTTTAGGGGTAGACATGTTTTGCTAGCATAGCATGTGGTCATCCACATGCACATTTCTGGGGCGTACCCCAGACCCCCGGCACAGTTCTTGCGGTGACGATAGTGACGCAGATGACGCTTGTGACGCTGTTTTGAGGATATCCCTATACCATATCCCGGATTCAGCGTCACTAGCGTCATCTGCGTCATTCTGATTTTGTGTTTCTCGTAATATCATTATTTTTGTTTCGAGCAGTAGTAAACTGCAAGCGTCATTTCACTATAAGCGTGACGGTGGTGACGATGGTGACGGTCTTTCTTGCATACCCCTACCCGTATCCCATAAACATCGTCACTACCGTCACCATCGTCACTTAAAACAGGCAAGCCGTTTTAATCTGCGGCTTGCCTGTTTTATTTTGAGTAATGTGGCAGGGTTTTTGCCCCATTGCTTGTTAAAATGGATTTAGATATTTTGTAAAAGTGCAAGGGTTTTTAGCACAATGGGTGATATGCTGTTTTTGAAGTGTAATTTTGGCGTTTAGGCCAGTTCTTGAGAAAAAATTCTTCGCTTTACATCTCTAAACTTGCAGGAATCCTGCAAGTTATACTGTTATACTGAAATTTAATGAAAAAATTCCATTATTTTTTCAGCGAGCGTTACCTTTTGCCTTTTCCCAGTGGCTATATAGTAGAGATAATTTTTTCAAAAATTTTGAGGACCGTTGCAAAAGTTGCGACTGCCGGTCTGTATGATATGATTTGGAATCTTTCTAAAAATTTGAACTTTTTCTAAACAGTTTAAAAAACCTCGTAATTTTCGCCGTTCTCAGCGGCTATATAGTGAAGAACTTTTAATTTTATCTACATAGGAGGAACCCATGAACACGGAATTTCAAAATTTACCCAATGTTGTCAGCCCCAAGGAAGTGCAAACTTACTTCGGCATCTCACGCTCGACCACCTATCGGATATTTCACGACGCGACTTTCCCGGCGTTCCACATTGGAAACCGACTGCTGGTGCGGCGGGATGAACTGCTGGACTGGCTGGAACGGCAAAAGGTCAATAAAGCCCAAAACGAGAACCCGAAGATTGTCGGGTCTGATGAATAGCTTTGTGGTCGTACCTGTGGTAGTCTTTGTGTCACGAAAGGAGACGATGCACCGTGAAAGACATATCTAAAGCATCCCCGCGCCGCGGGCATAACGAGGGCAACATCCGTCAGCGTACAGATGGGCGGTGGGAGGTGCGGCTATCTGCCGGAATCGACTACAAAACCGGTAAGCCCCGGCGTACATCCACCTGCTGTAACACGCGGCAGGAAGCCATCGCCATTTTACAGCAGCAAGCCCATGAAGTCCGCACACAGGGCTGGCGCGATCCTATGTCCGTGACACTGGGAGAGTGGTATGAATACTGGCTGGACACCTATATGAAGGACACCGTCAAGCAGTCTACTTACGCCAGCTACCGCAGCTACTTGAACAAGCATTTTTGTGTGCTGGGGAAAATCCTGCTGAAAAAGTTAGAGCCGCACACTTTGCAGGAGTTTTACAATTACAAATTCCGCGAGGAAGGCTTATCCCCCAAGACCTTGCGCAACTACCACATGGCATTGCACAAGTGCTTACAGCAAGCTGTAAAAGAGCATCTACTGGTTTATAATCCCTGCGATGCCGTGACCCTGCCCAGCGGAGAAAAGCCCGAAATTGTAGTCTTTACCAACGACCAGCAGCGGGCGCTGGTGCAAGCCAGCTACCGCCACCGCTACGGCGTGTTTATCCGCTTAGACTTGTGTACCGGATTACGCATGGGGGAATTGCTGGCGCTGAAGTGGGAGGACATCGACTTTTCCACCGCGCAGCTTCATGTCAGGCGCACGATTAACCGCCTTGCCAAGTACGAAGCCCACGATGGCGAGAACAAGACCGAAATTGTATTTGGCACACCCAAAACGAAAAACTCCCGCCGCACGATTCCGCTGACCCGCACAATGGCAGACGAGTTTGTCCGTTGGAAACAGCAGCAAGCGCAGGATAAGATTCGGGCAGGGGATAAGTACACCGATGATGGCTTTATCGTCACCAACGAGTTCGGTCACTACATTGAGCAAAAAACCTTCAAGGATTACTACGACCGATTGTTGAAGGATGCCGACGTTGGCCACTTTACCTTCCACGCTTTGCGCCACACCTTCGCCACCCGCGCACTGGAGCGTGGTATGGACTATAAAACACTGTCGGCAATTCTGGGACACTACTCGGTAGCCTTTACTATGGATACCTACGTCCACAGCATGGACGAACACAAGCGGAACGAAATGAATAAGATGGATGATATGTTCGGGGCACAATACAGCATTTCGCTGGACAACCAGCCTTACCCGGTTATTTGTACAATCACAGCAGACGGCTGCATTGCACACGCTCCGGATTTTCCCAAAATCGAGGTTCAAGCACCCACATTGGACACCGCCTTACTTGAGGTCAAGCAGCAGATTCAAAAGGCCCTGCACCAGTACAAATACCCGCCGATTCCCACCAGACAAGAGCAGATTGTCGTGCCGGACAACAGCGTGTTGGTACTGGTGAAAGCAGGGTAGGGCAGCCACACCGCACCTATATTTACCCTCCAACTGCGCAAGATTTATCCACAAAAAGCGGGTAGACTGTTGAAAAATCAGCAGTCTACCCGCAGTTGTTTTTGCGTTTTGGGGTCATTTGGGGGTCAAAGTTACCAGCTTGTTACCACTTTTGCCATAAGGTAGAAAAAAGCTCGTTGAAACTTGTCGTTTCAACGAGCTTTTGTTGGTTGCGGAGACAGGACTTGAACCTGCGACCTCCGGGTTATGAGCGCATACCGATCTGTTTCTGTACCTTAAAGATACGCTTTTCTTTGATTTTTGCGTTTCTTATGTACCTTAAAGGTACTTTATGCGTGGTTTTGCCGTAAATTTGCCTCTATCTGTTACCACCTTAGTTACCACTTTCTAAAATTAAGAACAGCTCCTAATTTTTGTCTGTTACCCTCTGTTTCGGAAGAATTCGGCATATTGGGATTATCAAACTCTTCTACCATTTGGAGGGAAAATGAAAAATCAAGCAGCCAATAACGGCACTTTTATCCCCAAGCCCGGTTTTACTGTGGTGCAGAACAGTGTCGCCCGCGACTGGAACCTCAGCAGCGGCGCATTGGGGCTGTATACACGCATCCAAAGCTATATCACAATGGAGAACATTACCCTCACCAAAGGCAGCCTTATGGAGCGCGTGCCGGAGGGAGAATACGCCTTCAACACGGCATGGAACGAATTGAAAAGCAAGGGGTATTTGCTCATCCATGTGTATCCCGGTGAAAAGGGGCGCTTCGTCTATCAGTATGAACTGCGCCCCGACAACAGCGGATGGGACGGTGCCTACCTTTTCTACCACGACCGCAACGGCGATGTGAAAAGCACCAATCTGACACGAAACCAAACCGAAACCGCCGAACAGCCTGCTGAAAAAGCAGCCGCCGACCACCACCCCAATTACCACCCCGGTGGTAACCACCATAGTGGAAACCACTGCGGCGGAAACCGGGGCGGTAATATAAAACTAAATCATAAAGAAAAACTCATAAATACGAATCTATCAATCTCTCCTGCGGCAGAGCCGCCTGAAAGCTGGGGAGAGATGGATGAAAACGCTTTGGAAAACATAGTTCTGCCCGCACTGACAAAGCACAAGTCCATTCCGCTGGCGTATATGGCTAAGCCCGCCCTTATGCAGACGGCGATCCACTACCTGACCGGATACGCCTTCCGTCAGCAGCATCCGTATCAAGCAAACGGCGTCACCGATGACGCCCGCCAAAGCGCATTTGGGCTGCTCAACACCTGCCTTACCGAGATGTGCTGTGCCACCGGCACACAGTCGTATCGCGGTGCGCTTGTCACTGCTGACAAGGTGCTGGCTGAAATCAGCTGCGCCAGCAACGGCTGCGAGGAGGACGGATTGGAGCCGTATGTGGAGGACGTACTGGATACCTTTTTGCAGGCAATCACCACGCGGAAGGTCAAAAACCTGCCGCAGTACATGAAATCGCTTTTGTGGACAAGCTTTGCCACTTACAAGCTCAACACCATCAGCGGTATTACCGCGCCATACAAGGAGGTCAAAAATGTCTACGGATTACACTAACGTAAACGGATACCTGATTCCGTCGTTTGCCCTGCCCACGGGCAGTACACCGCCGTTGGGCAAATACGGTGCGATGCGGGCGCGTTTTCTTGACGAGCATCGCCCCTTTGAACGCGACCAAATGCTGCTGGACGGTACGCTGGCACAGCACCTTGCCGGCATCGACAGCGAGGCGCACAATCAGGTCAGCGCGCTGGTATACCGGCTTGCAGAACAGCGCGGCGTCACCGAGAATCTGAAACGGCATCACCCTCTGGAATGGGCGGCGCAGATGCAAGCTTTGCAGGCGCAAGCCGAGGAAATCGTGTGCTGTGAGTTAATTTATATTTAACTCTTTTTCAGAGGGCTGTTCCCGCATGGAAATGCGGGAACAGCCCCCGCAAGCACGGCATCTTGCCGTCATGACGGCAAAACGCCCACTTGTCAGGGGCCCCCCCCTGAAACCCCGTCCCTCATTTTGTGACTTTTGATTCGAAGGAATATTGACACTATGATATACAGAACCAAGAAAATCACCGTGCGGCTCACCGACAAAGAGTACGCCAAACTGCGCGAGATGAGCGAAACATCCGGCTTAAAAATGGAGCCTGTCATTCGGAAGCTGCTTGTCGGTTACGAGATTCGCCCGCGCCCGAATGCTACCTACATCAAGCTCATAAAGGAGTTGTCTGCGGTGGGAAATAACCTGAACCAGATTGCCCATCTTGCAAACGCAACCGGGAAAATTACAGAGGAGCAGTGGAAAGAAACGCATCAGCTTCTGGAAAAGATATGGGATTTCTGCGCGTATGAACTTTGATTTCAAAAGATTATTTGAAAAACGCCCGACTTTATATTATACTGAAAGCACCGATATTTCGCGCAAAAGGTGGTCGGAACAGATGAATATGGAGAACCTGATCGGTGAAACAACCGAATATGACAAGAAAGCGGCGCTTGAGGTAAAAAAGCCCAAAAGCTGGTGCAAAAGTGTCAGCGCTTTTGCGAACACGCTGGGCGGTGCGCTGATTTTCGGCATGGCGGATGACGGGCAGATCGTTGGGCTGACCGAACCCGACAGCGACGCCGAGAAAATCAGCGAGATCCTCAAGACGCGCATGGAGCCTATCCCGGAGTTTCGGCTGCGCTTTCACAAAATCGACGACGGCAAAGTGCTGCTGATTCTTGACGTGTTCAAAGGCGAGGAAACGCCCTACTATTACTCCGGCGACGGCACCTTAGAGGCGTTTGTACGCATCGGAAACGAGAGCGTCAGGGCATCCGCTACCGAGCTAAAACGCCTTGTTCTGCGCGGCAGAAACACCTCCTACGACTCTCAGATGACGCTTTACAGGGTGGAGGACTACGCCTTTTCCAAGCTGCGGGAGCGCTATAAGAAGTGGACGGGAAACAGCTTTGACAACAAAGACCTTGTTTCCTTCGGGCTGGCAGACGAGGGCGGCTTTTTGACAAATGCCGGTGCCCTGATTGCTGATGAAAGCCCGATCCGCTGGTCACGGTTGTTCTGCACACGCTGGAATGGGCTGGACAAAAGCGGCGGCACAATGGACGCGCTGGACGATGCCGAGTATTCCGGCAGTGTGCTCTCTTTGATTGAGAATGGCGAGGCGTTCATCAAGCGCAATGCCCGCATGATGTGGCGCAAGACACCCAACTCGCGGGAGGAACTGCCCGAATACGTCGAGCGCAGCTACCACGAGGCGCTTGTCAACGCGCTGGCGCACCGCGATTATCTCGTCTACGGCAGCGAGGTCCACATTGACATCTACGATGACCGTCTGGAGATCTACTCGCCGGGCGGTATGCCAGACGGGTCGATGATCCAAGACCGCGACCCGCTGACCGTGCCGTCCACTCGGCGTAACCCGGTGCTGGCCGATGTGTTCAACCGTCTGGGCTACATGGAGCGCAAGGGCAGCGGCTTTGGGAAAATTCTGAACGGCTACAAGACGCAAATCAACTACACTGAGGATAAGCGCCCTACATTCCGTTCTGACCGCTACCAGTTTACGGTCGTTATGCCGAACTTGAATTACAGTGTCCCTCAAGGTGTCAGTCAAGATGTCACCCAAGATGTCAGTCAAGATGTCGCTCAAGACGATTTGGATGCAAAAATCATCGCGCTCATCAAGCGGAACAATAAAATCAGCACCGAAAAAATGGGCATGATGCTGGGCGTAAGCACCCGAACCATTCTGCGGCGTATAAAGAAACTGGATAATGTTCACTACATTGGTCGCGGCTTCAGCGGGCATTGGGAAGTTGATAATCAATCAAAAACGGGTATCTGACAGTGAAGCGGGAAATTTTCTAAGGCATCGCCGCACAATTCTCGCATTATAGACATGCGTGCGGCTCACAGGGAACGCTATAGGAAAACACCAACACCCCCAACGGGCTTTAGCTGCCAGTTGGGGGTGTTTACTCAGGTGGTTTTGGGTGTTGTTTTCAGGCAGAGCACCACTGCCAGCAAGCCGCTTAAAAGGCGGCCTGCCATCATCGGCAGGGCGTGTGCGGGGCTGAATTGCAGGGTAAATGCCAGAAAATCGCCGACGCTGTAAGCAGCTACTACGGCATAGGCGGTGTTCAGTGTGATGCCGCGTTCCTCCAGCGTATCAAGACTCAGCAATGTGGGGATGCAGTTGGCGGAGGTCACGACCAGACCGGTGATGGAGGCGGGCTCCAGCTGCAGCCGTGCGGCCACCACGGCGGCGAAGCCCTGCCGGAAGGCGCTGCCCAACCCAGCCGATCACCCAACAAGGTATCCGCAGCACCCAGACAGAAAAATACAGCAGATATCCACGCCATCGCTCTTACGCGCGGCCCGGCGTGTCTTCACTGAAGGGGCTGTTGACATAGTTGGCGCTCTTGGAGGAAACGAACTTCTCCATCGCGCGCTGCAGCGGGTGCTTGTTCCAGCGGTCCAGATCATCCGTCAGCTGGCAGGCAGTCATCTGGAAGAAGGGCAGCCAGCACAGCGGGGTGATTTCCTCCGGCACATCCATAGGCACATACATAACATTGTGCTCGTCCTTGTAATCGGCGCAGCGCGTCAGCAGGAAAGCGTTATCCGTCACAATTTTGGTACCCTCCAAAAATGCGGTGGATGCGCTCCGTGCCCTCGCCGCCGTCGATCAGAAATACGCTGTAGCGGGGGGTCATCTGGATGTTGGGGCCGTGGATGTACTCCTCGACCTCATAGGCAGCGGTGGGGATGCTGACGGTCTCGCCGAATTTCAGTGCGCCCTCGCTTGCGGTGCCGAGGTTGGCACCCACACCGCAGACATAGGCGTTGGTCATGCCGGACAGCTGACGGTAGTGTTCTTTAATAAAGGAAGGGGTCTGTGCCTGTACGGCGGCGTTGATGTCGGCGGCTTTCAGCAGCTGCTGCTTGACAGCCTCGCCCTCGGCAGTGGTCTTGATGCCCAGACGGACAGCAGCCTCCACGGCGAACAGCATAAAGAAGAGTGCCAGCGTGGTGACACCGCGGGTGACATAAGCGACTGTTTCGCGCCCGACACCGTAGTTGGCGACAACATCGCACACCTTGCCCAGATCGCTGTTGACATCGCCGGTCAGGCCGATGCAGCGGCGGCCCTTTGCCTCAATGACCTTGATGGCGTCCAGCGCGTTCAGGCTGTAGCCGCTTTGGCTGACGACAACGACCATATCGGTCTCGCTGAAATCATTCTCGCTGGATACAAAATGAAACGGGGTGACGATCTTGACCTCGCACTTCAGATGGCGGCGGATAAACTGCCGCGCACAGAGTGAACCGTTGGAGGAAGAACCGCACGCAACGATCCAGATGTTCTTGTAGCCGCCGCTTACATACTCATCCACAAGGGGCTTTGTCAGCGCGGCGCTGTCGGCGACATTGTTGCGGATAAACTCCGGGCAGTCGGCAATGTAGTCCAGCATAGTCTTTTTGTGTTCCATAAAGCAGTCTCCTTCACGTTTTGTCTAAATTTCTAACGCTTACTTTGTGTAAAACGTTAAAATCTTCGGGAAGTCCCCGAACTCTATTGACATTATACCACAGCTTTGGTATATTGTCATTACAATATTACAAAGATTTTAGAGAAAATTTCTAAAAATTAAGAAAAAATCTAAAAATCTTTGCAGCATTTTACAAGGAGGAAAAACTTATGCCTGATATTTTGATGACAAGAATCGACAATCGCTTAGTGCACGGGCAAGTCGGTGTGGCGTGGACCACCGCCTTACAAGGTGTCAACCTTATTGTTGTGGCGGATGATCTGGCAGCTGCTGACCCGCTGCAGCAAAGCCTGATGGCTGCCACCGCGAAAAGTTCCGGCTGCGGCATCCGGTTCTTTACGCTGGACAAGACCATTGCAGTCATTCACAAGGCATCCGCCAGCCAGCACATCTTCCTGGTCGTACGCAACCCGCAGAGTGCCCGTAAACTGGTCGAGGGCGGCGTTCCCATTGATAAGCTGTGCATCGGCAATATGCATGTCGGCCCCGGCAAGGAAGTGACCGGCGATGTACATGTTTATATGGACGAGAAGGACAAGGACGACCTTCGCGCCATCCGTGCCAAGGGTGTGGATGTCTACATCCAGATCGCACCCGGCGACCACAAGCTGGACTTCGATAAGTAACCCATGGTTCCGGCTCTGCAGGCGGTCTGCAGAGCAAAAAATATAATTTATAAAGAGGAGAGAAAATCTATGCAAATCACACTCGTGCAAGGTTTGCTGATTGCGCTGCTTGTTTTCATCTGCGCGATTGACAAACACATGGAAACCTTTATGTGGTTCCGCCCGCTGGTCGTAGCGTTTTTCACGGGCATCATCCTCGGTGATGTACGGCTCGGTATGCAGGCAGGTGCCGTTGCGGAGCTTTCCTACCTTGGTCTGCTGACCGTTGGCGGCACCGTGCCGCCGGACCCCCTGTTTGCCGGTCTGATGACCACCGTGCTGGCGTACACCACCGGCTGCGATGTCAACACGGCGCTGGGTCTTGCGGTTCCGTTCGCACTGATCGGCCAGTGGATCAACACCGGCACCAACACCTTCTACGCCGGCTTCCTGCCGAAGGTTGACAAATGCGCTGCCGCCGGTGACGAAAAAGGCATTGCCAAGGTCATGTATACCGGCTGGATTCTGTATGCCGCCATGTTTGCCCTTGCCGCGTTCCTGTCCACCTACGCATTGCAGAGCGGTATTTCCGCTTTTGTGGCCGCCTTCCCGGCATGGCTTGTCCACGGCTTTGAAGTTGCCGGTGGTCTGATGCCGGCTGTCGGCCTTGCCCTGCTGCTGGTCGTTATGCTCAAGAAGGAAAACGCAGCCTATCTGCTTGCTGGTTTTGTCATCATGGTCATTACCAACTGCCAGAACATCCTGCCCATTGCTGTTATTGCGGGCTGCATCGCCTATGTCAATTTCACCCGCGATACGGAGACTGCCAAGCTGACGGCTGCATCCGCTGCAACTGCCGCCCAGGAAGGAGATTTTGAAGATGGCATCTAATAAGATTACCAAAAAAGACCTCAACGAAATGGCCGTCCGCTCTATGGCGGAGCAGTGCTGCTTCAGCTTTGAGCGTATGCAGGCCGTAGGCTTCTGCTACGGCATGACCAAGTGCTTCCGTAAGATTCACGGCGACAACAATGAGGAAATGGCCGCCGCGATGGCAAACAACCTCGACTTCATCAACACCGAGCCGCACATGGCCGCGATCCTGCAGGGCCTGATCGTCTCCATGGAGGAGGCAGGCCAGAATCGTGAGATGATCCACAGCCTGAAAACCGGTCTGTTCGGACCTTTGGCAGGTTTGGGCGATGCTATCTGGTGGTACACCGCCATGCCCATCATTGCATCCATCTGCTGCTCTTTGGCAACGCAGAACAATGTTCTGGGCCCCATCTTCTACATTCTGTTCTGGGCACTGACCGCTATCTTCAGCCGCATCTGGTTCGTGCGTCTGGGCTATAAATGCCGGTGTCAACTCCATCAAGTTCATCGGCGATAACGCCGCTTATATCAGCAAGGCTGCCGGTATTCTGGGCGTTATGGTCGTCGGCGGACTGATCCCCAGCTATGTATCCTTTGCTTTCCCCGAAACGCTTGTCATCTCCAGCGTTTCCGTGCAGGGCATCTTTGATTCCATCATGCCCAACATTCTGCCGCTGGGCTTTGTGTTCCTGCTCTACTGGCTGTTCAAGAAGAAGAATGTCAACACCATGAAGCTGATCCTGCTGGTCATTGCTTTGTCGGTTGCACTGTCCTTCCTGGGCATCATGTAAGTTTTACTGCGGCGGCTCGCGCCGGTTCAGCATTCCCCCGCGAGCCGCATTTTTTATATGCTGTATTGTCATGACATAATTACAAATGGAGGCTATTGTACCTATGAGCATGGTAAACTTTGACGAAAACCAGATCATTGCCAACGGCGCCAAAATTCTACGACCAGCGCGCCAAGATCGAGGCTATCGCCGATTCGATTGTGGATAACGGGTTTGACCTGCTGCTGTTCACCAGCAGCGGCGGTTCTCAGGCGATGCTGGATCCGTTCGCCTTCTACATCCGCCATATGTCCCGCCTGCCGGTCGAAAATGTACTGTCCGCCAACCTGATGACCGGTGACTGCAACCGCATCACCGATAAGACCGTGGCGTTCCTGACCTCGAAGTCCGGTGACACCGCCGAGACCGTAAAGGCAGCCAACTGGCTGAAAGAGCAGGGCGTGCGCCTGTTTGCCGCCGTCGGCAAGGAGAACTCCACGCTGGAATCCATCTGCGATGACACCATCGTCTACGGCGAGGGCCGCCCGCAGGAGCTGGTGTTCTACCTTCTGGTCGGCCGTATCCTGTACCGCAGCGGATGCTTTGATGCCTACCCCCGCTTTGCGGATGAGCTGAAGAACCTTGCCTTTGCGCTGGCGCAGGTACGCAAGCAGGCAGATGCCAAGTGCCTGAAATATGCGCAGGATTACTGCAAGGAGCCGTATAACATCTGGATCGGCAGCGGCGATCTGTGGCCCACTGCCTACAGCTACAGCATGTGCGTGCTGGAGGAAAGCCAGTGGATCCGCACCAAGAGCGTTTCCAGCCCGGAATTCTTCCATGGCACGCTGGAGCTGCTGGAGGACGATGTCTGCACCACGCTGCTGCTGACTGAGGGCCCCACCCGTGCGCAGGACGAGCGCGTAAAGGAGTTTGCCGCCCGCCATACCAAAAAGCTGACCTGCTTTGACACGAAGGAATATGCACTGCCCGGCATCAGCGATGAGTTCCGCCCGCTGCTCAGCCCCGTTGTCATGGCGGCTGTTCTGCAGCGCATCAGCAAGAACATTGAGGTCATCACGGATCATTCTCTGGATATCCGCCGCTATTACAGAAAAGAGAGCTATTGAGTATGAAACTGATTGCATTAGGGGATAACGTAATAGACTATTACCACAACACACAGGAGTGTTTCCCCGGCGGCAATGCGGTAAACGTCGCAGTTCATGCTGCGCGGCTGGGGGCACAGGCCGAGTATCTCGGCTCCCTTGGCGATGACAAGATGGCACATATTGTGGAGAAAGCACTCCAAGAAAACGGCGTGGACATCAGCCATTGCCCCGTTTTGCAAGGGCGTACCACCAAGGTGTGCAGCTATGATGTGGTCAACGGCGAGCGCAGCTTCCTTGAGGTGATCACCGGGGAAAGCTGGACCGGCCCGCTGCAGATCACTGCGCAGGAGCTGGACGAGCTGAAAACCGCCGATTTGATCGTCAGCAGCTGCAACGCCAAAATGCCCGAACAGATGGCGGCTGTGCAGGCACTGCCCGCTGTGTTTGCCTATGACTTCGGCGAAAAGGAAAAGTACCGCACCGATGCCTACTATGACGAGGTTTGCCACGGTATAGATCTGGCGATGCTTTCCTGCAAGCCGATGGACAAGGCTGCTTTTGCGGAATTGTGCGCGCCGCTGCATCGCCGGGGCGTGGTGCATGTTCTGGCCACAATGGGCGCAGCCGGGCAAATGTTGTCCGTACAGGGAAAAATCGTGGAAAAGACTACCCAAATGGTAGAGGCAAGTGATACAATGGGGGCAGGAGATTCTTTCCTTGCCGCCTTCCTCTGCTCGCTGTATACTGCGGGGTGGCAAAAGGCAAAGCCCATGCCGGAGCAGGCGCTTCTGGCTGCACTGGCTGCCGGGCAGCAGGTCTCGGCACGCAACTGTATGGCACAGGGCGGCTTTGGCTGTAAAGCGGAAATCTCCCGGAACAGCATTGAATAACAAGAAGGAGATTTCCTATCATGATCGAACTGAACGGAATACAGCTTGACAAAACCAGCGCAGTTCCTCTGTACGAACAGCTGCGTAAGGCATTGCTGGAGGCTATCACCAGCGGGAAGCTGTCGGCAGGGACAAAATTGCCGACAGAGGAGGAGCTGTGCGCCCAGTTCGGCATTTCGCGCCCTGTTGCACGGCAGGCTTACAATATGCTGATCGAAGACGGCTTTGTGGAGCGTATGCGGGGGCGCGGTACTTTTGTGCGCAGCCCCGATACCCGCGGGCGCTTTCTAAACAAGCAGCTGAGCTTTGCCGCCGAGATGGGGGTTTTGAATCTGGAACACCGTACCGAGGTGCTGCGTGCAGAGTGGGTAAGCTATACCCCGGAACTGTTTTCACGGCTCAAGCTGGAACGCGGGGATCGCTGCTATCATCTTGTGCGTATGCGCTATGTCAGCGGAAAGCCCTTTGTTCTTGTGGAAAACTATGTGCCGGAATCTGTGTTCCCCGGTATTGATGCCTACGACTTCGCCCGGCGTTCGCTGTATGATGTCTTTGAAACCGTCTACCACGAGAGAATTATTAAGTCGCGCCGTGTCCTGATGGCGCAGACAGCCAACGCCGAGTTTGCCAACCTGTTCGGCGTACATCGCGGTTCCCCCGTACTGTATGTCGAAAACACAGTCATGGACCAAAACGACCGCCCGATCGACCTCAGTAAAGAATATCTGGACGGTGTTACCCAGAAATTTGAATTTGAAGTTGTCAACCAATAAGCCTGGGCTGTGTGCCCGGTTTTGCTAAAGGAGTGTAATTTGCTATGGTAGGTGTAGTTGTGACCGGGCATGGCGGCTTTGCCGCCGGTATGGCGGCCAATGTAAAAATGCTGGCAGGCAGTGATGCAGAATTAAAAGCCGTGGATTTTGCGGACGGCATGGATGTGGAAGTGTTTGAAAAGCAGCTGGCAGAAGCAATCGACAGCTATGCAGACTGCGAAGCTGTTCTGGTGCTGGCAGACATTGCCGGCGGTACGCCGTATAACCGCGCAGCGGGGCTTTCCATGACCCACCCCAAGGTGCGTGTGATCTCTGGGCTGAACAGCAGTATGCTGATGGATCTGTGCATGCGCAACATCACCGGCGACGAATGCCCCGATGTGGATGCACTGGCCGCAGACATTATGCAGACCGGGCACGAGAACATCGGCAAGTTTGTGCTGGAGGTTCCCGCCCAGCCGCAGGAGGACGAGGACGGTATCTGAAGGGAGAAACGCCATGAAGCCGATCAAGGCAGTCATCTTTGATATGGACGGCGTGCTGATCGACAGTGAACCGGTCTACCTGCACCATCAGTATGCACATCTGAAGCCGTCCTACCCGTGGATCACCTTGGAAAGCATGTACCCGTTGGTGGGCATTTCCGGGCAGGAATATATGCCCTTTATGGCAAAACTCTGCCGCCGCACCGACGATGCCGCGTTCCGGCAGGAAATGGACGCCATGAACGCCGGCTGCCGGGTGTATTACCCGGACATTCTGCGCAAGGAGGTTCGCCCGCTGCTGCATGAATTAAAGCAGATGGGGCTGCAGGTGGCTCTTGCAAGCAGCAGCAGCCGGGAATGTATTGAGCAGGTCCTGACACAGTGCAAAATCCGGGAGTTGTTTGACTGTATCGTCAGCGGTCACGAATTTACCCACAGCAAGCCGGACCCGGAAATTTACCGCTTCACCATGGACAAGCTCAGGCGCAAGCCGGAGGAATGTCTGATTGTGGAGGATTCCACTTACGGTGTGCAGGCGGGTACGGCGGCGGGCGGCGTTGTGGCTGCCCTGCGGGACGAAAGATTTCCGTTCGACCAGCGGGCGGCGCATCTGCATATCGACAGCCTTGCCGAGCTGCCTGCGCTGGCGGCGTGCGGCGGAAAAAGGATACGCGCCGCCTTCTTTGATGTGGACGGTACCCTGATTACCGTGGGCGGGCATTGGATGCCGCCCAGTGTAGCCCCGGCACTGCAAGCTTTACAGCGCAGCGGTGTGCAGGTATTTCTGTGTACCGGCCGCCATGCACTGGAAATCGCGGAAGAAAACATGCTGCCCGGAATCACGGTTGACGGTGCTGTTTATATGAACGGCCAGCTCTGCGAGCTGCAGGGGCAGATCGTGCGGGAAACGCCCATTCCCGCCGGGGATTTGTCGGCATTGAAGCAGTTTTTGCAGAAAAAGAACTGCAGCTGCATCTTTCTTGAAAAAGACAGGATGTACGCCAACTGCGTGGACTCCCGCATGAAGGTCGAGCAGGCAAAAATCGGCACCGCCGTGCCGGCTGTGCGTGATATTTCCGATCTGGAAAACCGCCGCATATATCAGGTCGTCCCCTTCGTGAACGAGGAGGAGGAAGAAGAACTGCTGCGGCAGATGCCCCACTGCCGGACAAAGCGCTGGGGGGATGCTGTGGTGGATCTGATGAGCCGATCCGGCGGCAAGGAAAACGGTATCCGTGCCCTGTGTGCGGCAATCGGTATCACCCCGGAGGAAACCATTGCCTTTGGAGATGCCGAAAACGATTTGGAAATGCTGCAGCTGGCCGGTATCGGCGTGGCAATGGGTAATGCCCTGCCGCAGGTGCGCGCCTGTGCCGATATGGTCACAGACACCGTAGAAAATGACGGCATCGCCCATGCACTCCGAAGATTAAAACTGATTGAGTAACTACACAACGAGGAGCGCTTTCCCGCAAGAGAAGCTCCTCGTTTTCCGAAAAGGGGGGCAGTGTTCTATGATGAAAGAAAAAGCGCAGACCCTTGTAACGGATCAGCTGTATAATCTGGTCGCAGGGTTTCTGTATGCCCTGAGCATCTGTTATTTTGCCAAGGGCGCGGACTTTGCACCCGGCGGGCTGTCGGGTCTGGCCTTGTTGGGCAACTATCTGTGGGGGTTCCCCATCGGCATCACAACGCTGGTGCTGAATGTGCCCCTGATTTTGCTGGGCTTCCGCTTTGTGGGGCGCGCCTTTCTGGGGAAAACCGTCATCAGTATGCTGTGGTGTACCTTATTACGCAGCTGAAAGAGAAAAACTACGATTTTATTGAGCAGGAGATGGCCGGTATTGTAGAGGAATGCCGCGGTGCAGGGGTGATCTCGAAGGTGATTTTTGAGAACTGCTACCTGACCGAGGAGGAAAAGCGCGCACTGTGTTCCATCGCGCGGGAGGTTCGCCCGGATTTCATAAAGACATCTACGGGCTTTGGCACCGGCGGCGCAACCTTTGAAGATGTGGCGCTGATGAAAAAATGCGTCGGCGATGAGGTAAAGATCAAGGCGGCCGGCGGCATCCGCACTTTGGATACCGCTTTGCGCATGATCGAGCTGGGCGTATCCCGCATCGGTTCCACAGCCAGCGTCAGCATTGTAGAAGAACTGAAGCGTACATTATAAAAAGCAGGTGATGCTGCAAAAGCGGCCATATGGGGAAGGCGCTGCCAGCGGCGCGGCATAGAAGAATCTGAAATATAAAACAAAAGTTATAAACATAAAGGCCTATAGACAGTCAAAAATTGACAAAATTTGTGCCCGTATGCTATACTCACATCAATCAAAGATGAAGCCGCATTCATAGCCGGACGCAAGGACGGCTGTGGGCGGGGCAAATCTGTCAATGGAACAGGAGGGTCTCTTATGCTGCTTCAGGTAAAAAGGCAATCATCACAGGCGGCACGCGCGGTATCGGGTTTTCTGTCGCCGAGGTATTCCTTAAAAACGGTGCATCGGTAGCACTGTTCGGCTCACGTCAGGAAACGGTTGACAAGGCGCTTGCACAGCTGAAGTCGGAAAATCCTGCGTGGGAGGTCATCGGTATGGCGCCCGATCTTACCGATTACGCTGCCCTTGATGCGGCATTTTCCGAGGTGGAGAATCGTTTTGGGCGCATTGACATTCTCGTCAACAATGCAGGCATTTCCGCCCGGGAGCCGCTGTATGAGTATACGCCGGAGGCTTTCCAGCGGATCATGGATCTGAATGTGACGGCTGTGTTCAACGGCTGCCGTGCGGCGGCCATCCGCATGAAGGCGCAGGGCGGCGGTTCGATCATCAACACCAGCTCGATGGTCAGCCTGTACGGCCAGCCGTCCGGTGTGGGGTATCCCACCAGCAAGTTCGCTGTCAACGGTATGACCCGCAGCCTTGCAAGGGAGCTTGGCCGCGACAACATTCGTGTCAACGCGGTTGCGCCGGGTGTTACCCGCACTGATATGGTCGCAAATCTGCCGGAGGAGATCGTCCGCCGCGTCTGCGCGCCGATCCCGCTGGGCCGCATGGCCGAGCCGGAGGAGGTTGCAAATGTATTCCTTTTCCTTGCCAGCGATATGGCAAGCTATGTGACCGGTGAGATCCTCAGTGTTGACGGCGCAGCACAGACCTGAGCCGTATCTGTATTATATAAAGAAAAACACCGGCGCCGTAAAATATTATTCTTGCGTTTCTTACCTCCTTGTGCTATACTGACACAGTAAAACTGAATACGACAGCAGGTGCCTTTTTATGCGTGATATGCGCATAGAAAAGGGTAAAAGGGAAGCGGGTGTCAATCCCGCGCGATCTCGTCACTGTGATAAGGGAGTCTGCCGCCACGATGCAGGAGCATCAGCCACTGGGCCATAGCCCGGGAAGGCGGCGGCAGGCGCAGAGCTTTCAGCCAGGAAACCTGCCCGCTGCCGGGTACGGGGGCTAAACGCCCCAAATCACGAGGAATTGGTTGTACCGCAAGGAACCTGCTTAAAAGCCGAGGTCTTTTTGTGTTGCCATTCTGCACGCAAAAGGCCTCGTTTTTTTCGGGCTTGTTTGGGTGTGCGCTGCTTCCTCGGCAATGGCTGTTTTAGAAAGGAAGCAGAACCCATGAGAAAACGCAACTGTAAGAAAGCCGCCGCCGCGCTGATGGCGGCAGCCCTGTCCACCGCACTGCTGGCCGGCTGCGGCAGCACCGCCCCCGTTGACAGCACGCCCGAGAGCGTGGCCGTAAGCGAGGCCGCCCCCGCCCAGAGCACAGAGGAAGAGGATGCAGACGAGATGGCTGCCCGGAATTGTGCCGATTTGATCGATGCGATCTATGTGCAAACCCGCACCGAGGACACCGATGCCCAGTGCGAGGCCGCCAAGGCTGCGTGGGACGCCCTGACCGACACCCAGAAGGAGATGGTAGAGGGCGAGAACGCCGACCCCGACTACTTCGGCCGCGATACCGGTGATGCCGCGCTGGATGATCCCCGCAACGCAGATGACATCGGTGAGAATGAGCTGCTGGTCGTCAGCTTCGGCACCTCCTTCAACGGCAGCCGTGCGGCGGACATCAAGGGCATTGAGGATGCTCTGCAGGCCGCATACCCCGATTGGAGCGTTCGCCGCGCCTTTACCGCCCAGATCATCATCAACCATGTGCAGGCCCGTGACGGTGAGAAGATCGACAACATGCAGCAGGCGCTGGACCGTGCCGTAGCCAACGGCGTCAAGAATCTGGTCGTCCAGCCGACGCATCTGATGCACGGCGCGGAGTACGATGAGATGTGCGAGGCGATTGACGCCTACAAGGACAAGTTTGAGAGCGTTGCTATCGCCGAGCCGCTGCTGGGCGAGGTAGGCAGCGATGCCACGGCCATCAATGACGATAAGGAGGCCGTTGCGACCGCCATCACCGAGGAGGCTGTCAAGACCGCCGGATATGAGGATGCTGCTGCCGCCGCTGCCGATGGGACTGCCTTTGTGTTTATGGGGCATGGCACCTCCCACACGGCCAAGGTCAGCTACAGCCAGATGCAGACGGCGATGCAGACGCTCGGCTATGAGAATGTCTTTATCGGCACTGTGGAGGGCGAGCCGGAGGATACTGCCTGTGAGGCTGTGATCGAGGCTGTGAAGGCAGCCGGGTATACAAAGGTCGTGCTGCGGCCGCTGATGGTGGTTGCCGGTGACCACGCCAACAATGACATGGCCGGTGCGGACGAGGATTCGTGGCTGAGCCAGTTTAATGCCGCAGGCTGCTTTGACAGCGTGAACACCCAGATCGCCGGTCTGGGTGAGATCGATGCGGTTCAGGCTTTGTATGTGGCGCATACCAAGGCTGCGATCGACACCCTGAACGGTTGATTTGCCACCTCTGCCCGAAGGATCTGCCTTCGGGCAGTTTTTGGGTGAAAGCGTGCGATTGCGGTTTCCGTATCGCAAAAAACAAAGAAAGTATATGAGGAAAGACAAATGAAGAAACAGCTCCTGATCCTGACGCTGGCGGCCCTGCTGCTGGCAGGCTGCGGCGCAACCTCCGCGGCGGAAAGCACCGTCCCCGCACAGAGCGAGAGCGCTGCTGCCGCCGAAACGCCCGATACAGCCGAGGCAACACCGGCGGCTGCCCTGCCGGATGGTGTGTATACCGCCGAGTTCAAGACCGACAGCAGCATGTTCCACGCTAATGAAGCCTGCGAGGGGATGGGTACGCTGACGGTGGCGGACGGAAAGATGGTTTTCCATGTCAGCCTGCAGTCCCAGAAAATCGTAAACTTGTACCCCGGCACCGCTGCCGATGCCCCCGCGCATGAGGCGGACTGGCTGCAGCCGACGCTGGACACCGTGACCTACTCTGACGGAACCACGGACGAGGTCTATGGCTTTGACATTCCTGTGGAGGCTGTGGATACCGACTTTTCGCTGGCGATCCTCGGCACCAAGGGCACCTGGTATGACCATACTGTCAGCGTGGCGGACGCGTGCCCGCTGCAGAGGCATGCCGCCGAGACCGTATTGCCGGAGGACTGGCAGCTATACCTGGTGCGGTCACGCCTTACCGGCGGCAGCGGCCGCGCCACGGTGGAGAGCCCCGC
>ENA-OQET01000269-OQET01000269.1-human-gut-metagenome-genome-assembly--contig:-NODE-269-length-29053-cov-4.195153_pt1 | contig 29053 bp, 26 predicted proteins | sample MGYA00242800_ERZ504645 | MGnify/ENA primary metagenome ERZ504645 (study PRJEB26092, sample SAMD00036308) | human gut metagenome | host: Homo sapiens | study: EMG produced TPA metagenomics assembly of... | reverse complement strand
TTTTTTGTTTGGTTCATCACAGACGTTTCAGACTTAATTCGTTAGAAGTTCATCGTGATAAATCCATTGGAATCCAAAATTCCATCGTTCCCATGATCGCAACATCGATATGTAAGTGATCAATAATATTTGCGGCAAAATGACCATATGTTCTAGCTCCAGTATTAAAGAGAAAACCGCCACATACGATCGTATTGATGTTCATTGCGATACAATGCGTTAATAAAGGAATCGAGTTGGTGACAACGGTAATATCCTTTTTCATCTGTAATGCATTAGCACCAAGCAATACTGTGCTTCCAGAATCCAGATAGACGATTTGTCCATCTTTAATTTCCTGAAAGGCTCTAAAAGTTATACGGCGTTTATCTTCTGGATTTTCTCTGTTTCGCATGGTCAAAGGGGTTTCAAACGAAGAGGAAATCACACGTGCATATCCATGTTCTCGCACCAATAAAGATAAGTTTTCCATTTCATTTAAATCATTTCGTAAAGTTTCTGGAGTAACATTTAATTCTTTGGCTAAATCTGAAATCTTGACTTTGGTGCGTTCAAGAAGAATCTTTTGAATGCGAATTTGACGAGCTTCTTTTTTCTTTGTCATAATATCTCCTTTTTTGGAATAAAAAATATTTATATCAATTAACTTCATTATACCAAAAAAATATCTTTTGAATTTATTTAATTTCAAAAATAATATTGTGGTTTCTTGATGTTAAAGCGATAATCAAAGTGTCCAAAGGAGGTAAAGGTTATGTGCAATAAAGTTGTCCATTTAGAACCGGAAGAATTTATGAAAATACTTCAAAAAGAACAATTATCTGTTTATGCCAGAGTTTACGTCCTTGATTCTGGGATTGCCGGTCTAATTTATATGTGTTCGGATTCGCATAATCTTTACTATCTGGACCGTTTTGTTCCGGCACCAAATAACAGGAAGATTTTGATAAAATCAGCTTCTATGATGTGCATAAAGATTTGTATCGAAAGATAAATCTTGATAACTACTTGCGTGATATAAATCCGATCAATTGATCGGATTATTTTATATAACCATAAGTGAAATGTTCACCGGTTTTTTTGTCATTTCTAAAGCTGAAACAATCATTCAGCTCTTTTTTTGTGTCGAGTTTTGAAGGATAGATATTATCAATGTTTAATCCATTATTTAATAACATTTGAATATTTAAACCTTGATTATCGATAAATGCCTTTTGATTTGGCATATAACGAATAAAAGGTTCCACATCAAAATTTAGTTGTTTAATTTGATCGATGACTTCCATGCCAACTTCTAAAGAATTAAATAAAATGCTTGGGGAGAAGAAAGCTTTCGTGGTTTTAGGATTAATTATTTTGTTTTGAATGAGTTCTTTGACGCACTTATCTGTAATAGCTTGAACGGTCCCTTTCCAACCAGAGTGTATGCAGCAGATACTAGGCTTTGTTTCATCGACTAAAAAGATACCAACGCAATCTGCGGTAAATACACCGATAAGAATGTTTTTTTCGCAAGTATATACTGCATCTACATTCATTATGCTTGTATCTTTATCGAAAGCTCCTTTTTGTTTATCTTTTTGTGTTACTTCATAAATGTTGGTTGTATGTTTTTGCCAAGGCAGTGCCCAATTGGATAAAGGCTGATTTAACTCCTGGCTTAATTGATAACGATTTATCATAACTTTTTCAGGATCTAAACAGACATGAAGAGCCATATTATTATTTTCAGGGACAGATGTATCTTTTAAGGTGGTTGCTCCAAATACGATAGAATTATTGACATATGTGATTTGTTTCATAATGACCTCTTTTCTATTTCTATAATAAAGTTAGTTTTGTTAGATTGGGTATGATCGTATAAGGCTTTTCATTGTTTCTTCCTGCCTTTATATGGTTGCGATCGATCCAAATCTTATTCCAGTTCATCTTAGCAGCTGGTACGATATCCCACCAATATCCTTTCGCAATATGAGTGTGATCCTTGTTTATAAGATCAAATTTTATTTCGGCCAATCGAAAGAATTCAAGGTTTGGTTTATAGCATTTGGTTTCATCGCTGGTCAGAACATAATCAAAGATATTATTCATCTTTAGAAGATGGTATTTCATTAAGGAGTTTGTTGTATTGGACATTAAAGCTAATTCATATCCTTTTTCTTTTAATGATGTTAAACAAGGCATGACATCATCAAAAACAGGAAACTCTTGGTGTGCCTTCATGATTGCATCGTAATAATTTGAAAAAAGTGAAGTCTTTAGTTCCATGTCACAATAGCTTAAGACATTTTTGATCAATTGTTCATAGGATATGAATGGTTCTCCATACATTAAACGATCTTCATAGCTTGAAAAAATATGGATTGTTTCTATAGAGGAAAGGTTGTTTGTTTTGGCGATATTTCCAATAAGATCATAAAGACTTGAAGTATCTAATAAAGTTCCATAGCAGTCAAATGTTAATATTTTTTTCATATTCTTATTATAACAATGAAAACATAAATAAAAAACTTAAGAAAGTGCAACTTTCTAGCACTTTAAGCTTGCCACTGCTAAAAAGTGTGGTATACTATTAGCAGACATGGAGTAAGAATGCTAGAAAGGAGTCTTAATATGCCGGAAAGTAAACTAACGCAACGTCAAAAAATTATTTTTAAAACCATCGTTGAGGAGTTTACCAGAGTGGCTGAACCCGTTGGATCAAAGACGCTGATGCAGTTATTAGATTTCCCTGTATCGAGTGCCACGATTCGTAATGAAATGGCAGTCCTTGAAAAAGCGGGATTGTTGGAAAAGACGCACACCTCTAGTGGTCGTATCCCAAGTCAAAAAGGATATCGGTTCTATGTAGAACATTTGATGGAAACACATTTGGATGTCTCAACAAGAAATTCGCTCCAGCAAGTTTTTAGAGAAAGACATTATTCACTGGATGAAGTGGTTGAGAAAAGTTGCGATATCTTAAGTCATATGACCAATTTGACAAGTATCGTATTAGGCCCAGATGCTAGACATCAAGCTCTACAGCATATTCAAGTGATTCCAATCAATTCAAAGAATGCTGTTGCGATCTTTGTGACTAATCAAGGACATACGGAAAATAAGATGTTCCAGTTTGAACAGGATGTATCGGTTGAAGATATTAAAAACTGTACAGATTTATTAAATGATCAGTTGGTTGGTACATCAATATGTGATGTTGTTGACAAGATGCGTGAGATCGAACCAATGATGGCTGCAAAACTTGTTCGACATGAAGTTTTGTTTGAAGCTTTTGTCACAGCGTTTATGCGCTTTGCGACAGAGAAGGTTGCGGTGTCAGGGCGAGATAACATGCTGGGTCAACCAGAATTCAGCGATATCAATCGTTTAAAAGAACTTATGAAGGTTCTGGATAATGGTAGACTTTTCCATCAATGGACAGACCAGGCGGATAATGTAGCAGTACAAATTGGTACACGAAATGAACTTATCCAGATCGGGGACTGTTCAGTCGTAACGACAAAGTTCCATTACAACAATGAAGAAGAAGGACAACTTATGGTCGTTGGCCCTAATCGAATGCAGTATTCAAAAGTCGTAGCCTTGATGGATTACATGTCAAACGTTATCGAAGATGTTTTTGGTAACGGTAAAGGAGGTAAAGACGGTGAGTAAAAAAGATAAAAAAGATAAAAAAGAAGAAAAGAAGGTAGAGCCTGAAACAAAAGAAGAAATAAAAGAAGAAGCGACAAAGGAAAAAGTCGAAAAAGAAGAGACAAAAGAACCTACACAGGGAGAAATCATTCAGGGGCTTTTGGTACAACTTGATAAGGCAAAAAATGATGTGGCGAGAGCCTATGCAGATACAGAAAATATGAAGAAACGTCTTCAAAAAGAAGCGGATACCGCAAAGAAATATCGTTTCCAGCAGGCAGGTTTGGAAATTCTTCCAATTCTAGATTCTATGGAATTGGCGTTAAAAGTTGAATCTGAAGATGAAGCTATCAAGAATTATGTCAAAGGTTTTGAAATGATTCATAAACAACTTGTAGGCGTTTTGGAAAATGAAGGCGTAAAGCCAATTGAAGCTTTAAATAAACCTTTTGACCACAATACGATGCAGGCTTTAATGCAGGAAGCAAAAGAAGGCGTCGAACCAGGTATCGTTATTGAGGTCTTACAAAAAGGATATATGTTAAAAGATCGAATCTTAAGACCAGCATTGGTCAAAGTTAGTGAATAAAGGAGGAAAAGAATATGTCTAAAATTATTGGTATTGACTTAGGAACAACAAACAGCTGTGTTGCCGTAATGGAAGGTAAGGATTCAAAAGTAATTCCTAACCCAGAAGGAAACCGTACTACACCAAGTGTGGTTGCATTTAAAAATGGTGAACGTATCATCGGTGATGCGGCAAAACGTCAGGCGGTAACAAATAAAAACACGATTAGTTCTATCAAACGTTTGATGGGAACAAATCAAAAAGTAGAAGCAGAAGGAAAACAGTATACACCACAGGAAATTTCCGCGATGATCCTTCAATATTTGAAATCATATGCAGAAGACTATCTTGGAGAAAAAGTTACAAAAGCTGTTATCACAGTACCTGCTTACTTCAATGATGCTCAGCGTCAGGCTACAAAAGATGCAGGTAAGATCGCTGGTCTTGATGTAGAACGTATCATCAACGAACCAACAGCTGCTGCATTGGCTTATGGTATTGATAAAACAGAAAAAGAACAGAAAGTATTGATCTACGACTTAGGTGGTGGAACATTCGATGTTAGTATCTTGGATCTAGCCGATGGTACATTTGAAGTATTATCTACAAATGGTGATACCCACTTAGGTGGAGATGACTTCGATAATGTATTGGTTGACTGGATGGTTGATACATTCAAGAAAGAAAACGGAATCAACTTAACAGCTGATCCAATGGCTATGCAGCGTTTAAAAGAAGCAGCTGAAAAAGCTAAAAAAGATTTGAGTGGAGTTATGCAGACGCAGATCAGCTTACCATTTATCTCTGCTGGTCCTGCTGGTCCTCTTCACTTCGATACAACATTAACTCGTGCTAAATTTGATGATATGACTCGTTCACTAGTAGAACGTACATTATTGCCAATCGAAAATGCGTTAAGAGATGCTAAATTATCTAAATCTGATATTGATCAAGTATTGTTAGTTGGTGGTTCAACTCGTATCCCTGCTGTTCAGGAAGCTGTTCGTAAGGCATTAGGAAAAGAACCTAGTCACTCAGTTAACCCAGATGAAGCAGTTGCGATGGGTGCTGCAATCCAGGGTGGTGTCATCTCTGGTGATGTAAAAGATGTATTGTTGCTTGATGTTACCCCTCTATCATTAGGTATTGAAACTATGGGTGGTGTCATGACAGTATTGATTCCACGTAATACAACGATCCCAACAAGTAAATCACAGATCTTCTCAACAGCTGCAGATAATCAGCCGGCTGTAGATATCCGTGTATTGCAGGGTGAACGTCCAATGGCAGCTGACAACAAAGAATTAGGTAACTTCCAGTTAACAGGAATTGCACCAGCTCGTCGTGGTGTTCCTCAAATCGAAGTAACATTTGATATTGATGCTAACGGTATCGTACACGTAAGTGCTAAAGATAAAGGCACTGGAAAAGAACAGTCTATTACGATCCAGAACTCAAGTGGATTGAGTGATGAAGAAATTGATCGTATGGTTCGTGAAGCTGAAGATCATAAAGCTGAAGATGAAAAACGTAAAGAAGAAATTGATTTACGTAACAAAGCAGAAGGTTTCATTTCTCAAATCGATGCAATGTTAGAAGATAACAAAGATAAAATTGATCCAAAACAAGCTGAAGAAACTAAGAAATTAAGAGATGACCTTCAAAAAGCCCTTGACGAAAATAACATGGATGAGGTTAAATCTAAACTTGACATGTTAGAAAAAGCAGCTCAGGCAGCTGGTCAGCAGATGTATCAACAACAAGCTCAGTCACAAGGTGCATCACAAGATAACACAACACATGCAAATGATGATGTAGTTGACGGAGAATTCACTGAAAAACATTAATAAAACAAAGTTCTAGCCCGCGCTAGAACTTTCACATGTGTAGAAGGAGGAAGGATCATGGCCGAAAAAAGAGATTATTATGAGGTCCTGGGAGTTTCTAAAAACGCAACGCCCGATGAAATAAAAAAAGCATATCGAAAACTTGCGATGAAATACCATCCCGATGTCAATAAAGATCCTGGAGCCGAAGATAAATTCAAAGAAATCAATGAGGCTTATGAAGTCTTAAGTGATGAACAAAAGCGCCAGACATATGATCAATTCGGTCATGCCGGAATGGATGGAGCTTTTAACCAAGGTGGATTCCAGGGGGGATTTACTGACTTTGGTGATTTAGGCGATATCTTTGGATCATTCTTTGGTGGAGGATTTGGTTCAGGTTTTGGTGGCTCATCTCGCCGTCAAAGCAATCAGCCACGCCAGGGACAGGATCGCTATATGCAGATGCGTATCGATTTTATGGATGCGATCTTTGGTAAGACAGAAACCATATCGCTAGAAGTCGATGAAACATGTAAACACTGTAATGGAAGTGGAGCAGAAAGTCCAAGCGATGTTCAGACATGTCCTACATGTCATGGTTCTGGTTATGTCATGAGCCAGCAGCGAACACCTTTTGGTGTGATCCAACAACAGTCTGTGTGTCCTGATTGTCATGGAACAGGTAAGAAAGTATCTCGTTCTTGTCATGTATGTCATGGAAAAGGATATGAACATAAACGAGTTAAACTGGATATCAAGATTCCTGCAGGTATTCAAACTGGGCAGCAGATTCGTATTGCGCAAAAAGGTGAAAGAGGAACAAATGGTGGACCAAATGGCGATTTATATATCGAAATTATCGTAAATCCACATCCAACATTCAAACGTGAAAACAACGATATTCATATTAAAGTTCCAATCAGTGCAATTGATGCGACGATAGGATGTACAGTTCAAGTGCCTACGGTATATGGAGATGTTGATTTGAAAATTCCAGAAGGAACACAGCCAAATACAAAATTCAGATTGAAAGGAAAAGGTGTTAAATCTCGTTCCGGTCAAGGTGATGAATATGTTGAAGTAGCTGTTGAAATTCCAAAGAAACTTTCTCGCAAAGAGCGTGAATTGTATGAACAGTTAAAGAGCGGACAATCCGATTCGCCATTTGAAAGATTTAAAAGAGCATTTAAATAAGAACAAGGGCATCCATTTAGGATGCCCTTAAATATAAACAACGATAGCTTTGTACAATTAAATCTTTTATGATAATATGTTTGCGAAAAGGGGTTTGTTATGAGAAATATATTAGTTTTGATAGGTATTATCGTTTTTGTAGCGGTGTTAATATCGTTTGTCCTACAGTTTTTACGCAATTCCAAACAAAAACAATTCATGTATCTTTTACAGAATAATGAATTTGATACGTTATATAAAAAGATTGATTCTTTTTATACCAAATCGATTTTTCCAGAGTATAATCGAGAATATCTTCGTTTGAACGCATTGATCATGCAGGATCGTAAAGAAGAAATTGATGCGACATTTGATAAATTAATCCCTATGGCAAAAGATAAGAATGCCAAAATGGATATTTTAGATAAAGCTTTTGGGTATTATGTATATGATGAAAATCAAGAAAAATGTGATCAAATCATTAAAGAAATCGAAAAACTTGATGATGAAAAAATGTTGAAATATACCAAGATGATGTACGATATCATGATCTTAAAAAAATCAAATCATATTAAGGAACTTGAGAAAGATTTTGATAAACAACCAGTTATGCAAAGGGCAACAAATGCCTATTTATTAAGTGTGCAATATAAAAATAAAGGGAATGAAGAAAAAGCTCAATATTATGAAAATGTATCGAAGTCATTGGTTGAGGGGAGTAAAGGGTAAGTGGAAACACTTACTTTTTCTTTTTAGTCCACAATGGACTAAAAACGTAACCAAAGTCATAATATATCGGACTAAGTATGATATAATATCAAGGGTTTGAAGGAGGCTTTATGGAAGAAAAATATATAACTATAAAAGGGGCTCGCGAAAATAACCTTAAAAATATTGATTTACAGATACCAAAAGATAAATTGGTCATTATGACCGGAGTTTCCGGAAGTGGAAAGACTTCTTTAGCTTTTGATACGATATATGCTGAAGGACAGCGCCGATATATGGAATCATTGTCAGCCTATGCAAGACAATTTTTAGGAAACAGTGAAAAACCAGATGTGGATCAGATGGATGGATTATCACCAGCAATAGCAATTGATCAGAAGACAACATCGAACAATCCTCGTTCAACAGTTGGAACTGTTACGGAAATTTATGATTATTTGCGTTTGATGTATGCAAGGATCGGAGTACCATATTGCCCACATCACCATGAGCCAATCACGGGATCTACGATCAAAGAAATGATTGATAAGATCATGGAACTTCCTGAAGGAACACGATGCACGATCTTAAGCCCGGTGATTTCAGGTAAAAAGGGAACACATAAAGATTTGATCGAAAAATTGATCAAAGAAGGATATGTGCGCATTCGCTTGGATGGAGAAATCGTTTATCTTGAAGAAGTGAACCAATTAGAGAAGAACAAAAAACATTCCATTGATGTCGTAGTGGATAGGATCGTAAAAGGGGATAATCGCTCTCGTTTTCATGATTCTTTAGAAACTGCCTTGAAATTAAGTGATGGATTGGCAATCTTGTTGACAAAAGAAGAGGAAATCCTTTTTTCCAGCAATTATGCTTGCAAGATTTGTGGATTTTCTGTACCTAAATTAGAACCAAAACTGTTTTCATTTAATGCTCCTTTTGGTTCTTGCCCTGAATGTAAAGGATTAGGATTTACGCAGAAAGTAGATTTAGATCTATTGATTCCAGACTGGAATAAATCTATCAGTCAGGGAGGAATTCATTTTTATAAGAATATCGTTAATACGGAAAATCTAGAATGGCAAAGAATTCATTCTTTGATCAAGTATTATGATATTGATATGGATATGCCTATGAAAGACATTCCAAAGAAGAAGTTAAATTATCTTCTATATGGATCCGATGTACCAATTGCCTATAAACTTGAATCAAGAAGTGGAAATACTTCCACAAAACTTGAATATATTGAAGGAGTTTGTACATTGATCGAAAGACGTTATATGGAGACAACATCTTCTATGTCTAGAGAATGGTATGGGTCTTTTTTAGCGGATTCACCATGTCCAGTATGTCATGGAGCCAGATTAAATGAACAGGCATTAAGCGTACAGGTGGCTGGTAAAAATATTTATGAATGGACGTGCATGAGTGTTAAAGAGGCACTTGAATTCATGGATAATTTACAGTTAACACCAACACAGGCCAAAATAGCTGATTTAGTAACCAAAGAAATTCGCAATCGTCTTTCTTTCTTAAATCATGTAGGGTTAGGATATCTAACTTTAGATCGTTTGGCTTCTACACTCTCAGGAGGAGAAGCACAGCGTATTCGTTTAGCCACACAGATTGGTTCGCGTTTAACGGGTGTTATGTATGTCTTGGACGAACCAAGTATCGGTCTTCATCAAAGAGATAATGACAGATTAATTGATGCCTTGAAGGAAATGCGTGATTTGGGAAATACTTTGATAGTTGTTGAACATGATGAAGATACAATGCGTGCCAGTGACTATATTGTGGATATTGGCCCAGGTGCAGGTGTTCACGGAGGAAATGTCGTTGCAGCAGGAACGCCGGAAGAAGTTATGAAGAATGAAAATTCGATCACAGGAGCTTATTTAAGTGGTCGAAAGAGAATCGAAGTACCTAAGACACGTCGTAAAGGAAATAAAAAGACAATAAAAGTTGTAAAGGCAACACAAAACAATCTTAAAAATGTGAATGCAACATTTAAGCTTGGCGCATTTAATGTTGTAACAGGAGTTTCTGGATCTGGGAAATCGTCTTTGGTTACTGAAGTATTAACACATGGAATCCAGCACTCGTTAGGAAGATTACGTATTAAACCAGGAGCCTGCAAAGAAATTAAAGGGTTGGAAAACATAGATAAGATCGTTGAAATTGGTCAGGATCCAATTGGTAGGACACCTCGTTCCAATCCAGCAACATATACAGGTGTCTTTGATGATATCCGTGATTTATTTGCCCAGACCAAAGAAGCAAAGTTATTAGGATATGATAAAGGACGTTTCTCCTTTAATGTAAAAGGCGGACGATGTGAAGCCTGTCAGGGAGATGGTATTTTAAGAATATCCATGCATTTCTTGCCAGATGTTTATGTTCCTTGTGATCAATGTCAGGGAAAACGATACAATGAGCAGACGTTGCAAGTGGAATATAAAGGAAAAAATTATTGCGGATGTCTTAGATATGACCGTAGAAGAGGCATTGGAATTTTTCTCGAATGTATCTAAGATCAAGCACAAACTGCAAACACTAAATGATGTGGGGCTATCGTATATAAAATTAGGACAGAGTGCGACGACACTTTCGGGTGGAGAAGCACAACGTGTCAAATTAGCCAGCGAGCTGCAGAAAAAGGCGACTGGAAAAACGGTCTTTGTCCTTGATGAGCCAACGACAGGACTGCATTCAGATGATGTTAAGAAACTGATTGAAGTGCTTCAAAGACTAGTTGATCATGGAGATACTGTGATTGTCATAGAACATAATCTTGATGTTATCAAGTGTGCCGATTATATTATTGATATGGGACCTGAAGGAGGAAATGATGGTGGAACGATTGTTTGCCAAGGTACTCCAGAACAGGTGGCAGCATGCGAAGAAAGTTATACAGGACAGTATTTAAAGCCATTATTGGAAAGGAAGTGAGTCAATGAATAAAGTATGTGTAAAACACTTAGCACAAAAGTTCATGTGGGAGATTGTATGTGGAGATGCAGAATCATTAGATCGCCCTATTACATTACCGGATACCAATCGTCCTGGACTTGAACTTGCTGGATATTTTCCGGACTCACAAACTAAACGCCTTGTTATTTTAGGTGAAAAAGAAATGGGATATATTGATGAAGTAATGGATGAGATATCCCAAAGACGATCATTTGAGTTTTTAACAAGTGAAAACACGCCATGTATCATTGTTGCACATGGATATGATTGTCCGAAAGTACTAAAGGAAATTGCACAAAGAAAGAATTTCCCAATCTTTAAATCACCTCAAAAGACAACAGCTGTTGTTGTTTCGGTGACAAACTATTTAGATGAATGTCTTGCGGAATCTGTAATCTTACATGGAGAACTTGTACGAGTGCATGGTGTTGGTGTTTTGATTACAGGTAAATCGGGGATGGGTAAAAGCGAAATTGCTTTAGAATTGATCAAACGTGGCCATCAGCTGGTTGCGGATGATCGTGTCGATTGTTATGCGATGCATAATATGTTGATTGGTAAAACAGCGCCTCTTTTAGAAGGTTTTATGGAACTAAGAGGGGTTGGGATCATTAATGTGGGTCGTATGTTTGGAGTAGGTTCTTATGCTAGAAGAACAGAAATTGAACTGCAGATTGATTTAGAACCTTATGACAGCAATCATGATTATGACCGTGTCGGAATTGAAGAAAAAGAGTATGCAGAAATATTAGGCGTTAAGATCATGCGTATTCGTATTCCTGTCAGCTCTGGACGTCCAATGTCTACGATCATTGAATCCGCTGTTACAAACTTCTTGTTGTTGAAAGAAGGGTTGGATTCCGCAAAGGAATTTGAAGAAAGAGTATTAACGCAAATTGCAATGAATAAAGAGGAGACAGAGTAATATGCATTTTTTTGAAAATTCTAAGATCTTTGTCTCTTTTGGTACTTTAAAGATTACCTGGTATGCTGTCTTGATTTTGACGGGGGCTTTCATTGGCTACATGATTGCTCAAAAAATCAGTCAAGAAATGGGGTTATGCCAAAGAAATGTTAGAAGATTACATTATTCCAACATTTATCATTGCGATTTTAGGGGCAAGAGTTTATTATGTGATCTTTGAATGGGGATATTATTCAACGCATTTGAATGAGATCATTGCGATATGGAATGGTGGTTTGGCCATTCATGGAGGATTGATTGCCGGTCTTCTTTACAGCATCTATTTCTTTAAAAAACGAAATGTCAGCTGCTTAAGAATGGCGGATGCGATCATGCCGAGTGTAATGGTTGGTCAGGTATTTGGCCGATGGGGAAATTTTATGAACCAGGAAGCTTTCGGTCGTATCGTTCCAGAGAGCTTTTTTGATCATTTCCCATCTTTTATCAAAAATCAGATGTATATCAACGGGGCTTACTATGAACCTACATTTCTTTATGAAAGTATAGGAAAACTTGATTGGATTCTTATTCATCTATTTTATATTTCGTAAAAAAGTTTTATAAACGTCATGGTGATTGCGCATTTATGTATTTGGTTTGGTATGGCGTGGTGCGTTTCTTTATTGAAGGATTACGTACCGATTCATTGATGTTTGGCCCAATTCGTGTGGCACAGCTTGTTTCTTTGATCATGATCGTTATTGGAATCTTAGGTTTATCAGGTATATTCCATAAAGTTTTCCATTTATATCAAAAACCGGTCGTACTTTTTGATTTAGATGGAACATTGATTGATTCTAGAGAATTGGTTTTTGAAACATTCATACAAGTATTCAAAGAAGAAAAACCCGAATATGTTTTATCAAAAGAAGAACTTTATTCTTTCTTTGGGCCTACGTTAGAAACAACATTTTCAAAATACTTTGAAGAAAAAGATGTCGACAGAATTATTGAAAGGTATCAAACAATTAATAGACAACTGCATGATAAACTTTTAAAACCAATAGATCATGCCAAAGAAACGGTAAAGTGGCTGCATGATCAAGGATATAAAATTGCGGTCGTATCCAATAAAAGACATGCCATGGTTGAAAAGGGGCTGAAAACTTCAGCGTTATATCCTTATTTTGAAGTGATCATGGGCAAAGAAGATTTACCAAAGCCAAAGCCAAGTGCATCTGGCTTGATTGAAGCGACAGTTTTGTTGCATACTGGACATGACAATACGATTTATGTAGGTGATAATGCAGCAGATGTCATGGCGGCAAAAGATATGGCGGCGTATTCAATTGGTTTCAGTAACGATGCTAAACAAATTGAAAAGCTTGAAGAAGCCAAGCCATGTCGTATCATCAAAGATCTAAGTGAGTTAAAAGAAATAGTCAAGGAGGAACAATCATGGAGCGACAAGTCGATTTGGTAGTAATTGGAGCTGGACCAGCAGGTTTGACTGCAGCATTATATGCATCAAGAGCAGGTTTAAAGACAATGATCCTGGAAAGTGGAGCACCTGGAGGAAAACTGGTAAAAACACATCAGATTTCGAATTACCCTGGTGTTAAAACACTAGCTGGAACAGATCTTGCGATGTCAATGCTGGAACAAGCAACAAGTTTTGGAGCCATGTATGAATATGGAGATGTCGAAAAAGTTGATGCCGATAAGAAAGTGTATTTGAGCGATGGCACGGTTGTAGAAGCGAAAGCTGTTATTGTAGCTACTGGAACGAAAGAACGCTTATTAAATATTCCAGGGGAAAAGGAGAACATCGGTCGTGGTGTTTCATTCTGTGCTGTATGTGATGGAGCTTTCTTTAAAGATAAAGATGTTGTTGTGATTGGTGGCGGAAATTCAGCTTTGGAAGAATCCCTATATCTAACCACATTTGCTAAGAGCGTAACGATAGTCATTCGTCGTGATGTGTTTAGAGCTGAAAAACAGATTCAGGAACAAATTGAGGCAAACGAAAAAATTTCATATCATCAAGAAACATATTCCTAAAGAAATTCTAAGCGAAAATGGAAAGGTTTCTGGTATTTTGTTGGAAAACGTAGATACAAAAGAAACTATGACACTAAACTGTCAGGGTATCTTCCCATATGTAGGGCAGGATCCTATGAGCCAGTGTCTAGAAGGTTTAGATGTATTGGATGAAAGAGGATATGTTTTAGTGGATAAAAACATGGAAACTAAAGTTAAAGGAATTTATGCTGCTGGTGATGTGCTTCAAAAAGATCTTCGCCAGGTTGTTACCGCAACCAATGATGGAGCTATCGCAGCTCAGCATATCTTCCATGAAATAACAGGTATGTAAAAGAATCAGAGTAATTTCTGATTCTTTTTAACTATATTCATATTTTATTTTCTGATAAACTTTAACCAAGTAAGAAAAGAGGTTGTATATGATTCGTTTATTTGCCAGTGATCTTGATGGAACATTATTGAATGAGCATCATGAATGTGATGAAAAGATAGAAAAAGGTATTCAAAAAATTATCGATGCAGGAAAGATATTTACTGTTGCAACAGGGCGAGGAATAAAAATGGTCAATTTAAAAAAAGCAGGAGATATCAGTTATTATATTTGTTTAAATGGGGCAGCTGTACTCGATCCAAAAAAACAGTTGTTGCATTGTGAACCAATTGATAAAGAAGTTTTATCCAAAATCATGGATGTATTTGAAGATTTGAATCTAGAATATGTTTCTTGGAACAAAGTGTACTCTAGAATTGATAAAGAGTCTGTGTTGCGATATCGTAAAAATGTATGGAAAGAAGCAGCAAATGATTCTTGGTTAGATAGGTTTTTGAATAATATCATTGTTAATTTTGAATGTTTACAAAGTAAAGAAGAAATTCTTCAAAAAGATATATGTAAGATTAATTATCATTTTTCGGATGATACAGATACATCAAGATTGGATGATTTTTTAAAACAATATGATGATAAACTGGTCAATGCACCGAGTGGTGATGGCATTTATGAAATTACAAAAAATGGAGTAAATAAAGCCAGTGCTGTTAGCTGGTTGGCAGATTTTTTAAACATTTCAAAAGAAGAAGTGGCAGTATATGGAGATGGGGGGAAATGATATTATGATGCTTTCCTCCTTCAAACACTCGTATACACCAAGTACAGGCAGCATAGAGGCGAAAGAAGCGGCATCACAAATTATAGGACCTTACGAAGACTATAGTGTGATTGAGCATATATTAAATACAATTGAAGAAGATAAAAAAAGATAGAATGATCTATCTTTTTGCGGATTGAGCCATCTTGAAATATGTATGTCGGAATTCCTCGGATCGCAACAGACATTGCCATGATATTTTCTGGGAATGCCATGCCTTCCCCATCCTGCATCACCGATATGTTGGATATCGATTCCAGAACGTTTACTAGAAGGGCTAGTTCACGAATCGTATCGGTATCTGAAGTTTCCTGGCTGGTTCCTATTGCGCTAAGGGATAAGCATCCTGCTTCTTTATGAATCTTGCAGGCTTCTGTGATCGTGCTTTCTTGAATGACCAGGAACCGTACCGGCTGCCGGCATTAAAATAACATCTGCACCTGCTTCGATAAATTCTTTGATTGTTGGAATATCTACAACAGGCTCATCTACACCAGCTGCATGCATTTTTCCAGCGATGATCAATCCACTAAAGTTTTCTTTACATTCTTTGATAGCTTTTGCGATCATCTTGTTTGTAACTCCTGTTCCTGGATTTCCTGTAAGACAAATAAACTGAAGGCCTAATTCTTCGGCTGCCTTAAATGTTTCGGCTGTTGCCTTTCTTCCTGGGACGATTTCAATTTTTTCAGACATTAAAGAGATAGAATCATCTACTGGCTCTAGATTGGCTCCGACTGGTCTACCACAAAGTTCTCGTAATAATTTAATTGGTTCGTCGGTTTCTGGTAAGCCAGGGATCACAGGATCAAAACAATCCAATCCATTTAATAAGATCATGTCAGATCCAAAAGCAGATGCTACTTCGGCGTTTGTGATATTTCCTAAAAGGCATCCATTAAATACGGTCATTTCTGTCATTACTGTTCTACCTTCACTGGCAAGAATTGCTTGTTTTAGTTCTTTGCCATTCATCGCAAGAATTTCACTTGCTTGACAACTTAATAATCTTTTCATATGTTTCTCCTTTGTATGTTTATATTTTAAATTAACAAGGATGATTCATAACATAAATTCATTTCCTAATAGAGTGGATATTTTGTATTTGCCGTCAGACTTTTGTCACAATTGGTAGCTATAGTAGAAATTGAAGGGGGTTTAGGCATGCTAAAACCAACTTCTATTCCATGAATTTTTTCATGGCAGAACGGTTTATATTGGTGTCGGGGCGTCTATGACTCTCGAAACGATATCTTGGATTAATACTTAATTTTGATGATGCTTAAAGAATTAAATAAATGACCGTATTATTTTTAAAAGGTATCGGGCATGAAACAATATAGTCGAAAAAAAGAGCAATGACAGCTGCTCGTTTTCTGTTGGCCTACTTATGTAGGGCCAGGTCGTTTATGTGCATATATACTAGTATGGTTTATAAATAAATTCAATGAACTCCGGGTATAAAACGCTTGTTATTTCTCTTGATGAATTAAGATCTGCATTTTATGAATCAGAAATAAAAATGCCTGTTGTAAAGTTAAAATGATTCATGTAGAATAAATGTGCAGAAGGAATTCTGTTGCTGTTTTTGGAGGTCTTACTTATGGTCTTAAGAAGATTTACAAAATTGAAAGAACACAGGCTGTTTTAAGCGTGCCCTTGATAGGTGCGCTTTTTTTAATGCAAAGGGAGGATAAAAATGGAAACTAAAGTGTTGGTAGTAATGGGTTCAAGAAGTGATTTACCCGCAATGGAAGGTTGTATGAAACAACTGGATGATTTCAAAATTGGTTATGAAGTACGCGTGTTGAGTGCGCATCGTACACCGAATGAAGTAATTAAATTAAGTTCTGAAGCAAAAAATCGTGGAATCAAGGTTATTATTGCTGCAGCTGGAGGAGCGGCTCATCTAGCTGGTGTAATTGCTAGTTCGACACCACTTCCTGTAATTGGAATTCCAATGCAGACTAGTGCGTTAGGCGGTATGGATTCATTGTTGTCAACGGTACAGATGCCTCAGGGCGTTCCAGTTGCTACAGTTGCAATTGGAAAAGCTGGCGCAAGAAATGCAGCTATCTTAGCTTGTCAGATGATTGGATTAGCTGACGAAGCCGTTCAAAAAACAATCGAAGATTTCAAAAAAGAACAAGCTGAAAATGTTTTGGCACAATCTATTGTAGAATAAAGGAGAAAAAAATGGATACACGTATTTTTGTTCAGAAAAAAGAACAATTCCAAGTTGAAAGCGAGTCATTAGGCACTGAATTAAGACAGTCTCTATCACTTTCTGATGATTTTAAAGTCTCTTTATATAATATTTATGACATCTTTAACGCAGATGAAAATGATATTCAACTTTTGAAAAAGAATGTCTGCAGTGAAGTGGTAACAGATGTTGTATACGATTCTATCGACCTTGAGGGTAAAAAATATCTTGCCTATGAATATTTACCAGGGCAATATGATCAAAGAGCTGATAGCGCTATGCAGTGTTTGATGTTATTGAATAATAAACAGACAGTTCGTATTCATTCAGGAACATTGTTGGTATTTGATGGTCAAGTTTCAAAAGAAAATCTAGAAAAAATCACGGGTTATATCGTTAACCCTGTAGAAGCTAGAGTAAAAGATTTAAGTGTATTGGAAGATGATCAAGATGTAGAAGTAGCACCAGTTCCTATCTTGAATGGATTCATTAATATGAGTAAAGAAGAATTATCCGCTCTTCGTGAAAAAGAAGGATTGGCTATGTCACAAGAGGATATTGAATTTGTTCAAGATTATTTTAAAACACAGGAAAAACGTGATTGTACGATGACTGAACTAAAGGTATTGGATACATATTGGTCAGATCACTGCCGCCATACCACATTTGAAACAGTATTGGATTCTGTTGATTTTAAGCTGGATACGCTAAAAGAACAGCTTCAAGAATCTTATGAAAAGTATCTTGCGTTACGCAATGAAGTACATGGTGGAAAAAAAGAACAGACTTTGATGGATATGGCAACGATTGCCGGTAAATATCTTCGTAAACAAGGTAAGTTAGATGATATGGAAGTCAGCGATGAAATTAATGCCTGCTCTGTAGAAATCAAAGTAGATGTCGATGGAAAAGATGAAAACTGGTTATTGATGTTTAAAAATGAAACGCATAACCATCCAACTGAAATTGAGCCATTTGGCGGTGCCAGCACATGTATTGGTGGAGCCATTCGAGATCCACTATCTGGAAGAAGTTATGTTTATCAGGCAATGCGTATTACCGGAGCCGGGGATATCACAAAACCAATTTCACAAACCATGGAACATAAACTTCCTCAATCAAAAATTTCTAAAACAGCTGCTCATGGTTATTCAAGCTATGGTAACCAGATTGGGTTGGCGACTACTTTTGTCGAAGAAATTTATGATGAAGGGTATGTTGCCAAGAGAATGGAAGTTGGAGCTGTTGTTGGAGCTGCGCCTAAATCTCATGTAAAAAGAGAAAAGCCTCAGCCAGGTGATATCATCGTTTTGATTGGTGGAGCAACAGGTCGTGATGGAATCGGTGGAGCAACAGGTTCAAGTAAAGAGCATAATGAAACAAGTCTAGAAAAATGTTCAAGCGAAGTACAAAAAGGAAATGCTTTGATCGAACGTAAGTTGCAGCGTCTATTTAGAAACCCTGCCTGCACAAAATTGATCAAGAAGGCTAATGATTTTGGTGCTGGTGGTGTCAGCGTAGCTGTTGGTGAATTGGCTGATGGTCTTGATATTGATTTGGATGCTGTTCCAGTAAAATATCAGGGTCTTGATGGTACAGAGCTTGCGATCAGTGAATCACAAGAGCGTATGGCTTGTTGTATTGAGGCAAAAGACTTTGAGAAATTTAAAGAAGAAGCATATAAAGAAAATCTAGAAGCTATCAAAGTGGCTACTGTTACGGATACAAATCGTCTTGTGATGAAATTTAGAGGCGAAACAATTGTCGATATGTCGCGTGCATTTTTAGATACAAATGGGGTACGAGCTCACCAGGCTGTTGAGGTTTGTGAAAGTGAATACGATGAAAAACCATTTGATAAAAAAGACACAAATCTTGTGGAAGTGTTACATGATCCAAATGTAGCCTGCCAGATTGGTTTAGCAGAAATGTTCGATGCTTCGATTGGTAAGAGTACAGTATTGATGCCATTTGGTGGAAAATACCAGTTAACTCCTGAAGAAGGGTCTGTTCAAAAATTACCAGTATTCGGGATGACAAATACATGCTCAACCATGACATATGGATACGATCCGAAATTAGCAAAATACTCTCCGTATTTAGGAGCGAGCTATTCTGTTGTTGAAGCTTTAGCTAAAATAACAGCTTTAGGTGCCGATTATTCAACATGTCGTTTATCAAATCAGGAATACTTTGAAAGAGTTGGAGACGATCCTAAAAAATGGGGAAATCCAATGCAGGCTTTATTAGGTCTAGTCGATGCACAGATTGCCTTTGAAACACCAAGTATTGGCGGAAAAGACAGTATGTCTGGAACATATAAAGATATTCATGTTCCACCTACATTGATCACATTTGCCATCACAACTCAAAGAACAGATTCCGTTGTCAGTGCTTCTTTCAAAAAAGCCGGTAATTATGTTTATTTAGTCAAACATGAAGCATCAACTGATCATGTGCCTAACTATGAACAGTTAAAAGATAATTTTAAAACCGTTCATGAAAAGATGCAGGAAGGTAAGATCGTTGCGGCAAGCGCCGTTAAATTCGGTGGTATCGGATATGCGATTGCTAAGATGGCATTTGGTAATAAATTAGGTGTTGCGATTCAAAGCGATGAAGATGTTTATGGATTCAATACAGGATCATTGATCGTAGAGGCAACCGAAAGTATCATGGATCCTCATTTCACATTGTTAGGAATTTTGAATGAAGAAGACAAGATCGTTATCAATGATGAGGTGGTTACAATCGAAGATGCTTTAAAAGCTTGGAAAGAAAGATATGATGATATCTATCCAATGAATGTTGATCTAGGAAAAGAAACTTTAGATACACCTCTAACAGTTAAAGAACCTGTTTATTCTAAGGTGAAAGTAGAAAAACCAATTGTCGTGATTCCTATCTTCCCTGGACAAAACTGTGAATATGATACAACGGCAAAATTTGAGCGTGCCGGGGCTGAAGTGCATCAAGTTGTATTCAATAACTTGACCGTAGAGAACATCAAGACAAGTATTGATACATTGGCAGATGAAATTGCCAAGGCACAGATCTTGATGATCGTTGGTGGATTTAGTTCAGGGGATGAACCAGATGGATCTGGTAAATTCATTGCCAATGTACTACGCAATCCTAAAATTTCAAAAGCCATTGATACGATGCGTGCTAATGATGGTTTGATCTTAGGTATTTGTAATGGATTCCAGGCTTTGATCAAATCAGGCTTGTTACCTTATGGTGATATTGCAGGATTAAATGAAGAAAATCCTACATTGTTCAGAAACAATATTAACCGTCACGTAAGTCATATTGCACGTACTCGTGTTACATCGAATGCTTCACCATGGTTCATGTCTATGACACCAGGAGAAATGCATTCGGTTGCGATGTCTCATGGAGAAGGTAAGTTTGTCGCATCAAAAGAAGTGTTAGAAGAACTTGTTAAGAATGGTCAGGTCGCAACACAATATGTCAATGAAGAAGGTGTTCCAACGATGGATGGGCTAGATAATATCAATGGTTCTAGCATTGCTATTGAAGGTATCTTCTCTAAAGACGGAAAGATTTTTGGAAAGATGGGACATAGCGAACGATATGAAGAAGGTTTGATGCAGAATATTTACGGAAATAAAGATCAGAATATTTTCGAAAATGGTGTTCGTTATTTCACACATAAATAAAGGAGAAAAACATGGATTATAAAAAAGCGGGTGTAGATATTGAAGCTGGTTATAAATCAGTGGAATTGATGAAAAAACACGTAAAAGAAACGATGCGTCCTGAAGTGTTAGGTGGACTTGGTGGGTTTGCCGGTGCCTTTGATCTTTCAAAGATCAAGGGCATGGAAGAACCTGTTCTGTTATCTGGAACCGATGGATGTGGAACAAAGGTAAAATTGGCTTTTGTTTTGGATAAACATGATACGATCGGTATCGATGCAGTCGCAATGTGTGTAAATGACATTGCATGTGCTGGAGGAGAACCACTATTCTTCCTTGATTACATCGCATGTGGTAAAAACTATCCGGAAAAGATCGCAACGATCGTAAGTGGAGTTGCCGAAGGATGTAAACAAAGCGAATGCGCACTAATTGGTGGAGAAACAGCTGAGCATCCAGGTTTGATGCCAGTGGATGAATACGATCTTGCTGGATTTGCGGTAGGTGTCGTAGATAAAAAAGATATCATTGATGGTTCAAATATCAAAGAAGGCGATGTGTTGGTTGGTATTGCATCTAGCGGTGTCCATTCAAATGGATTTAGTTTGGTTCGTTCTGTATTTGATATGACAGAAGAATCTTTAAATACGTATTATGATGAGCTTAAAAAGACATTAGGAGAAGCGTTGATCGAACCAACACGTATCTATGTCAAAGCTTTAAAAAATGTAAAAGAAGCAGGTGTCACGATTAAGGGATGCAGCCATATTACAGGTGGAGGTTTCTATGAAAATGTTCCTCGAATGCTTCCAGAAAACGCAAAAGCTATTATTAAAAAAGACAGCTATCCAGTTCCTGCCATCTTCGATTTGATTGCCAAGAATGGAAATGTAGAAGAAACGATGATGTACAACACATTTAATATGGGATTAGGTATGGTCATTGCCTTAGATCCAGAAGATGTGGATACAGCTATGGAGGCAATTCAGAAAGCTGGAGATACTTGTTATGTTGTGGGAAATATTGTTGAAGGTCAAAAAGGAGTTGAATTATGTTAAGACTTGCCGTACTGATTTCTGGAGGAGGTACGGATCTTCAATCCATCATTGATGAACATAAAAAAGGAAATATCAACTGTGAAATAGCTCTTGTGATCAGCAATCGTAAGAGTGCATATGGTCTTGAAAGAGCAAAACAGGCAGGTATTTCAACAGCATGTATAAAAGATCAAAAAGAACTTTTGAAAAAACTTCAGGATGAAAAGATTGATTTTATCGTTTTAGCCGGGTATCTAGCGATCTTGCAGGAAGATTTGATCAAAGCATATCCAAATAAGATCATTAATATTCATCCATCTTTGATTCCTTCTTTCTGTGGACCGGGTATGTATGGACTTCACGTTCATGAAGCTGCCTTGGCCAAGGGAGTAAAGGTAAGTGGAGCTACGGTACATTTTGTTAGTGAAGAAGTAGATGGTGGACCAATCATTTATCAGGAAGCTGTATCGATTGCCGACTTGGATACAGCTGAAGCAATTCAAAAAAGAGTTCTTGAGATAGAACATAAGATCTTACCTATGGTAGTTCGTTATTATTGTGAGGATAGAATAAGAATAGAGAAAGGAAGAGTGCATATTTTATGAAAAGAGCATTGGTCAGTGTTTCAGATAAAACAGGTCTAGTGGAGTTTGTTCAAGGGTTAGTTGACTGTGGTTATGAAATCATTTCTACAGGTGGAACTAAAAAAGCTTTGGAAAATGCAGGTATCAAAACAATTGGAATTAGTGAAGTAACAGGTTTTCCAGAAATTATGGATGGTCGTGTAAAGACGCTTCATCCAAAAGTGCATGGAGCTCTTTTGTGTGTTAGAGATAATCCGGATCATGTAAGACAGTTAAAAGAACTAGGTATTGAATATATTGATCTAGTGTGTGTAAACCTTTATCCATTTAAAGAAACTGTACAAAAAGAAGGCGTAAGCCATGAAGAGATTATCGAAAACATTGATATTGGTGGACCAAGTATGTTGCGCAGTGCTTCTAAGAATTATCAGAGCATTCCAGTTCTTTGTGATCCAAAAGATTATGAAAAAGTATTGAATGAAATCAAAGAAAATGGTGAAACGACATTAGAAACACGTGAACATCTTGCCGCAAAAGTATTCCGTCATACAGCTCGATATGATGCGATGATTGCCGATTATTTGACAAAACGCACTCATGAAGAATTCCCTGAAAGTTTAACGATTACATTTGATAAAGTACAGGATCTTCGTTATGGGGAAAACCCTCATCAAAAAGCTGCTTTCTATAAAGGTATGAATCCTAAGTATTCTTTGGCAAACGCAACACAGCTTCATGGAAAAGAACTTTCTTACAATAATATTCAGGATGGTAATGCAGCTATCGAAGTTTTGAAAGATTTTGAAGGTCAGTATGCTGCAGTTGGTTTGAAACATATGAATCCATGTGGAGTGGGTATTGGTGAAAATATTGAAGCTGCCTGGGATAAGGCATATGAAGCAGATCCAGTTTCTATCTTTGGTGGAATCGTTGCTTTAAATGATAAAGTTGAAAAAGGATTAGCTGAAAAATTATCTAAGATCTTCTTAGAAATCATCATTGCTCCTGATTTTAGTGAAGAAGCATTAGAAATCTTGACACGGAAGAAGAATATTCGTTTGATGAAACTGGATACTACATTATCTACATCTACTGCTTTGAAATATACAAACGTTAATGATGGATTGTTGGTTCAGGAAATGGATACACATGTAGTTCGAGAAGAAGATTTACGTTGTGTTACAAACCGCAAACCTACAAAAGAAGAAATTGAACAGCTTTTATTTGGATGGAAAGTTGTTAAGCACGTTAAATCCAATGCCATCGTTCTTGTAAAAGACAATATGACAATTGGCGTCGGTGCTGGACAGATGAATCGTGTCGGAGCAGCTAAAATTGCGATTGAGCAGGCACAGGAAAAAGCTAAAGGTTCTGTTATGGCAAGTGATGCTTTCTTCCCAATGCCAGATACAGTTCAAGAAGCAATCAAAGCAGGTGTTACAGCAATCATTCAACCAGGTGGTTCTATTAAAGATCAGCTATCTATTGATGAATGTAACGAACATGGTATCGCAATGGTATTCACAGGAATTCGTCATTTCAAACACTAAATAAAGTAAAAGAACTTATCGTGATTTCGGTAAGTTCTTTTTTTTTTGATTTATCAAGACATTTAGATAAATAATATGAATAAAGATAATTTCAAAGAAAATAATTGTAAAGGCTTACATTCGCATTGAAAGTAACGCTTAAAAGTGCTTTAATTATATCAGAAAGAATATTGGGTGAATGTGAATGAAAGAATTACAGGCAATTGATAAAGTGATCGAAGCATACTATGATATTACAGGTTTACATAGTTACTTTATCCAAAGCAAAATGATATACAGATAGTGCAAAAGAAAGAAATTTTTTCTGTAAGTGTTTAAAAACAAGTGCATCTGCCTTAAAGCAGTGTGATGAATGTACAGTAGAAAACTACACTATGGCTTTGGAGTCAAAGAAAGTTCAGACATATTCTTGTCATGCTGGCTTAGTTAAATGGTCTGTTCCAGTAAGAATCAATGAAGTAACAGGTGTCATTATTTCTGAAGGTGTTATTTCAAAACGTCAGGTGGAAGAGAGTGAAGATTGGATAAATTATCTAGCAGAAAAGTATAATGTTTCTAAAACAATCTTGATGAAAAATTACTCGAATGTACGTGAAATGACAGAAGAGCAGGTTGATCAAGCAATCGCATTGTTGGAAAGCCTTGTTGCGTATTACAAGACAGAAGTTAAGTAACAGAAATATTGATGGTCATGATCTAATGATTATGATCATCTTTTTTTTGTCGTTTTTTCAATTGAATTGTATTGAAAAAACAGGAGGTATTAAAGAATGATAAATAACAGGTTCAATGACAAAATGATTCTACAATGGTATTTAGAAGGTGGGATTGGTCATGAATGCAGAACTTAAAAAAGTTTGATCATGTGATCAATGAATTTTGGAGCGATTCAGAGCATTTTGTGAGTTTTATGAATGCGAATCTTTTTGGCGGAAGCAGGTTAATAAAGAAAGAAGATCTGGTTATCCAATCTAAAACATAGAAAGAGAAGTGGTGATGCGTTGGGATAGTGCATATGGGACGTATTATTTAGGCATATAAAATCAATTGAACGAAGATTATTCTATACCGTTTAGAGTGTTAAGATATGATTTTCTTTGGTATCAAAAACAGATGGACACACTTGCGAAAAAAACATGATAAAGAAAAAGATTTACGTAATGAAGCTTTCTTATCAAATATACAGCTAGGCGAAAAGATTATCCCATGTATAATAATCGTGGTCTATTATGAAGAACATTTTTGGAAAGGTAATAAAGATTTGTATGATTTGTTTATCAACACAAATGAGCACGTTAATAATTATTCAATGCGACAAGTTGAACTATGTAAAGATTCAACAAATTATGATAATGATGAAGTAAATCTGGTTTTTGAAACCACAAGATTAATGATTCAAAAAGGCAAAGAAGCAGCTATGGTAGTTGCATCAATGGTCAGGAGTGAAAGATTGTTTGATATTGTAGTCAAAGAAACAGAGGGAATGATAAATATGTGTGAGTCACTGGATAAATAGGAAAAAGAGACTTTATTAAAAATGGTTAAGGAAATGTTGGAAAAAGGCTTAAGCGAAGAGTTTATTTTGTGCTTTGCGAACATTAACAAAAGGGTATTAAGCCAAGGAATTGATACAAAGCTAAATGAAAAGGCCAGGATTGAACCTGGTCTTATATATAGATAAATTATTGATTTAAATCGGAGGCTTGAATGTAGCCAACGCTATCTTTTGTATAAGTGCTGTTAATATCGATTTTACCATCTTTAACAGGGGCTTCACTCATGATTTGATACCATCCATTATCTGAGTCGGTGTATACAAAGCTGATGATATCACCCTTTTCATAAGAATATAGGACAGAACCATCTACTTCATCATATACATTTAGGTCGTTTTTAAAGTTTTTGTGTGATGATTTGAATCTCATTTAGATCTTTGCCATTATCTAAGCTATAGTAGAAACTTGCCGCCTTTTCACCCCAGTAAGGATCAGAAGCGTATTGAACGTTGATACCACTGGCTTTATTACCAAACCAGGATCCATGATATCTTTCATCTTCAGGATTTGCGTATCCTTGTTGAAGAAAATTATAGGCATGTTGATATACACAGTCTTCTAAAGAGTCATAGCTGTTGGCGTTATCTGGATTTGAATCATATGCAGCATGACCGAACAAGTTGTGATTTTCAATCGCATACTGACTTTGACCATAACCACTTTCATTTAAGGCAACCGCAAACATCATGGTTGCATTGATATAGGTTTGATCTTGCACCTCGGTAAAAATAGATCCATTCTCATAGAGAACACTTTCTGTATCTGCACATGGATAGGCATTGGCTGTGGCACTGATTCCAACACTGCTAAGATATTCGTTATAGTCTGAATCGTCTAAATTCGTTAAAGAGCGATGTGGAACATATTGATAAAAATTAAAATAAGCTTCAGAATTTATGGCGTTATCGTGTACATCATTGAGCACATCGCTGGATAGTTGATCCATATCGGTATAAAACCAGTTTCCGTCATAAGAGAAATACGTTGTATTCTCTTTTAAAAAATCAGGAGCCTCTCCAATAGCCAATGTTTGATATTGTGCACTGTCGGCATCAATTAATATCGCATGAATCAAAGATCCGTTATTTACATAATAGTAGGATTGAAGATAATCGTCATAATAAAATAATTGAATATCTTCAATAGAAACCCAGGCTTTAACTCCACTCATCATAAAGAGGACTTTAGATCCATCGTTACTAGTTTCAATATATAATCCATCAGTCCCATAACTGCCATTTAAATATCCATCTTCGTTTGTTCCATCAACGACATAAGATGTGTTTTCGGTGACTTCTTTTGTGTTAAAATTAACGATGGCATTATGCAGGGCAACAATTTTTCCGTTTTGATTGGAAATGACGATATTCTCATTTTCTTCAAGTGAGTGCATTTTCCACTTAGCGAATATAAAATGATTGTAGGTCCCATATTGTTCCTGAGTTTTTATATCGTATACTGTATATGTTCCGTTTTCTGTGATTTTAAGACCGATAAAGCCGATAATAAAAAGCGCCAAAAGAGTGCTCAAAAAGACTATTATCGATCTTTTTAATTTTCTTTGGGTTTGCTTCCTTCTTTTTTTCATATGATTATTCTAACATAACAAGAATGAGGTGTCATTTATTTCATTTTCATGGTATATTAGACTAGCGAAAGGGTGATTATATGTCAAAAATGGAAGATAGACTGGATTCTCTTGTTGAAAGATATAACGAAATCAATGAACTGATGATGTCCAGCAGTGTTGTGTCAGATCGAAAACAAATGGCAAAATTAGGACGTGAACAGAATGAACTGACACCGATCGTTGAAACATATGCAGAATATAAACAGGCAAAAGAAGAATTTGAAGAAGCAAAAACACTTCAAAAAGAAGATGATAAGGAATTAAGAGAACTTGCGAATGCAGAAATCGAAAGATTAGAACCTGCCATCAAAGAGTATCTAGATAGACTTGAACTATTGCTGGTACCAAAGGATCCAAATGATTCGCATAATGCATTTATGGAAATTCGTGGTGCAGCTGGAGGTGATGAAGCCAATATCTTTGCGGGTGACTTGTTTAGAATGTATGCGAAATATGCCGAAAGCAAAGGATGGAAAGTGGAAGTTACTGATTCAGAAGATAGCGAAGCTGGTGGTTTCTCATTGATCACATTCAAGGTAACGGGGCAAAATGCGTATGGTACTTTAAAATTTGAATCTGGTTCTCATAGAGTTCAGCGTGTTCCTAAGACGGAAAGTCAGGGACGTATTCAGACTTCAACAGCAACTGTATTATGTTATCCAGAATTGGATGAGGAAGATTTTGATATCGATATGAATGATCTTGAAATTGAAACAATGCGTGCTTCAGGCGCTGGAGGACAGCATGTTAATAAGACTGATTCTGCAGTTCGTATCGTGCATAAACCAACAGGTATCGTGGTTAAATGTCAGGACGGACGCTCTCAACATGAAAATAGAGCGACAGCGCTAGCTACAATTGCAGCTCGTGTAAAAGAGGAACATCAACGTGAATTGGATGAAAAAGCAGGAGCTGAAAGACGTACTAAAATTGGTACAGGAGATCGTGCTGAAAAGATTCGTACATATAACTACCCACAAAACCGTGTAACTGATCATAGAATTGGGTATAGTGTTAATCAGTTGGATCGTATCATTGATGGGCGCTTGGAAGATTTGATGAACGCGTTACAATTGGCTGATCAGCAGGCTAAACTTGCAGGAGAACAACTGTGAAATACAGAGAATATGTAAAAGAAGGAAAAGAGCGTTTATATAAGGCCAATCAGGGCGAACAGGCAGCTTTGTTATTGATGAATGAGCTTTGTGAAAATAGAGGTATAAATCTTTATATTTCTATGGAAGAGGAAGCCGACGAAGTTATTGCCACGGATTATCTTGAAGGTATTCATCAGATGGAGCTGGGTAAACCATTAAGCTATGTTTTAGGATATGAATGTTTCTATGGCTATAATTTTAAAGTTAATGAGGATGTGTTGATTCCTCGACCGGAAACAGAAGAATTAGTTGGTCTTGTCCTAAGTATGTTTGATGATAAATTTTCTGATCGAGAGCATGTGAGCGTATTTGATGTAGCAACTGGCTCAGGGGCAATTGGAATCACTTTAAATCTAGAAGAAAGAAAAATGGATGTAATTGCTTCAGATATCTCGATGGAAGCACTAAAAGTAGCCAAAGAGAATAATGATGCACTTCATGCTAATGTAAGCTTTATTTGTGGTAGCATGTTAGATCCATTTGTTGACAGGGATCTACATTGTGATATCCTGGTCTGCAATCCGCCTTATATACCAAGTGAAGAAAAGATGGAGCATAGTGTTGTGGATTATGAACCACATGTTGCCTTATTTGGTGGAGAAGACGGACTGAAGTTTTATCGCGATGTCTTTGAAAAAGCACATCTTGTTTTAAATGAAAAAGCATTTTTAGCGTTTGAAATGGGA